>Ga0209480_10000314_pt1 | contig 41524 bp, 32 predicted proteins | sample JI61114C2DNA_FD_187501 | JGI IMG/M metagenome (GOLD analysis project Ga0209480, IMG submission 187501) | Wastewater effluent complex algal communities from Wisconsin, to seasonally profile nutrient transformation and Carbon sequestration -... | ecosystem: Engineered > WWTP > Effluent > Algae... | reverse complement strand
CCCAGCCATCCCGTGGGACACTGGACCCGTAAGAGGTCCGCGAGATGGCGAGTCTGGATGAGACGACGCGGCGCGCCTCGCCGCCCGATCGTCGGGAACGCGCGCCCCGACGCCTGCTGTTGACCATCGCCATGCACCCGTCGCTGCGCCGCGTCGGCGAGCGCGCGGCCCTCCATGAGATCGAGGACGGCGGCCGGGTCGCCCTGTCACGCAGCGCGCCAGAGTTTCGTACGGTCGACGGCCGCCCCTGCGGACCGCTCGCGGACCCCTTCATCAGCCGTTCGCCGCTGGTCCTGCGCGCGGGTGAGAGCGGTGGCATCATCCTCGAACGCGACGCCAACAGCTCGGCCCTGACGGTCAATGGCGTCGCGCAGCAAGGCCGGCTGGTCCTGTCCGCCGAGGCCCTGCGCCGCGGCGTGATCCTGGAGCTCGCATATCGGGTGGTGCTCGTGCTGCACAGCGTGCCAGGCCCCGAGGAGCCGCTGCCGAAGTACGGGCTTATCGGCGAGAGCGCCGAGGTCCAGCGCGTGCGTCGCGAGATCGCCGAGTCCGCGGGCTTGAACATCCCGGTGCTGATCCGCGGCGAGTCCGGGACCGGCAAGGAGCTGGTCGCGCGGGCGATCCACACCGCCTCGTCGCGCGCGGCTCAACCATATGTCGTGATCAATATGGCCGCGCTAAACCCCCACACCGCGGTCGCCGAGCTGTTCGGCCACGCCCGCGGCTCGTTCACCGGCGCCGTCCAGACCCGGGAGGGCTACTTCCGGGCGGCCAACGGCGGGACCCTCTTCCTCGACGAGATCGGCGAGGCCCCGGTCGAGATCCAGGCCATGCTGCTGCGCGTGCTCGAGAGCGGCGAGGTCCAGCCGGTCGGCGGCGCCGCGGCCCGGCGCGTCGACGTCCGCGTGATCGCGGCCACCGACGCCGACCTCGAGGAGCAGGTCCATCACGGCGGGTTTCGCCCGTCGCTCCTGCACCGCCTCTCCGGCTATCCCCTGGCGATGCCGACGCTCGCCAGGCGCCTCGACGACATCCCCCGGCTCCTGCTCCACTTCCTCGAGCGCGAGCTGCAGCAGGCCGGACAACCCGAGCGCTTCGAGCGGCTCGTCCAGGACGCCGCGACCCAGCTCCCGAGCCGCGTCATGGTCCAGGCGCTGCTCCACGAGTGGCCCGGCAACGTCCGCCAGCTCAACAATTTTGCCCGGCGCCTGGCCGCCGCGCTGCTCGCCGAGCGCGACCCGGCCAGCCTCGCGGCGCTGCTCGCCGAGGGCCCCGTGTCGCCCACGGACGAGGGCCCCGGGCCGCCCCCGCCGGTCGCGGTCGCCGACGCCGACGCCGAGGGCGCGTCGGAGCTCTCGGATGACGCGCTGATCGAGGCGATGCGCAGCAACGGCTGGCAGATCGCCGCGACCGCGCGGGCCCTCGGCATCTCGCGCAACACGCTCTATGCGCGGATGCGCCGCAGCGGCCAGATCCGCAAGGCGCGTGACATCCCGCGGGGCGAGCTCGCCGAGCTCTACCGGCGTCACGACGGTGACCTCGCGGCGATCGCCCGCAGCCTCGACGTGTCCCCGCGCGGCCTGCAGTTGCGCCTGCGAGAGCTCGAGCTCATCACCTGAGGCCGCCACCGGCGTACGGGATCAGGCTCTCGCGCAGCAGCTCGCGGGCCTGCTGGATCCGCTTGCGCGCGTTCACCGGTGAGATCGCGAGCTCGCGCGAGATATCGTCGTACGAGAGGTTCTCGACGAAGCGCATGCAGAACACCGACTGCAGGCGAGGCGGCAGGGTCCCGACCGCCTGCTCGATCGCCGTGGCCAGCTGCTCGCGGTAGATCACCCGCTCCGGCGCCACGTCCCGCGAGGCCACCACCACCGTGTGCCGGTCCCCCTCGTCGTCCGCGAAGCGCCCCCCGTCGCGCACGCTCAGCCGCGCAATATCTACACATAGATGATAGAGGATCCGCAGCGCCCACGCCTGAAACCGCTCGACCCCGGTCGGGTTGCTCCGCAGAAAATCGAGCGCTTTGAGCGCGCCGCGGCTGACCACGTCCTCCGCCTCGTGTCGGTTCCCGCGCAGCCAGCGGCGACACATCCGCAGGTACATCTCGCGGTCCCGGAGCCACCAGCACCAAAATCGGTCCTCGAGGGTCGTACCAGCGCCAATCGATGCATCGTCGAGCATATCGCAAGCGCCACCATCGCAATCTCCGTGCCAGGCCCATCCGGCCGCTGCGGGCCCCCAGGGCGCCACGACCGGGCCGCGCTCCCGCCGTGCAACAGTGCAGAACGGTCCTGAACCGTCGAGGCTCCGCCGCGCACCACGCGAGCGGATCACGAATGCATTCACGACCGTCGCTCACCCCCGTCACGGGAGGGCACGCTTCGCGCGATCCATGTCTACCCCCGACGACACCACCCTGCAGCTCCTGCTCAGCGACGCCGACCAGCACTCGCCCGTGCTCGCCAGCGGCCTGCCCGAGTCGGCGCTGCTCGGCGTGCAGGCGCCCGAGCGGACCCCAAAGGGTCAGGACTCGATGCACCTCGAGGCGCTCGACCGCGACCCGAACGACCTGCCCGCCCAGCGCTGGGCCGTGATCGCCGTCGAGGGCGCAGCCGGCGACGCTGCCATTGAGGCGGTCCGCGAACTCATCGCCCATCGCCGCGACCAGCAAGGCGCGCCGCCGACGATCTATCGCGTCCCCGCCGAGATGGACGCCGTCGCCTCGCTGCGCTGGAAGAACGAGGTGCTCCGCGACGAGGAGGTCGCCGCCGACGAGCGCCCCAGGTATCTGATGATCCTCGGCGACCTCGACGGCGTCTCGCTCGAGCTCCAACACACCCTCGCCAACGGATCCTTCGTCGGCCGCCTCCACTGCCCGACCCTGAAGGGCTATCGCAACTACGCCGAAAAGGTCGTCGCCCGCGAACGCGGCGTGCCGGCCCGCCGCGCCCGTTCGCTGTTCTACACCACCCAGGACGGCTCCGGCGCGATCGGCACCGGATACCGCCACCTCGTCGAACCCTGCATGCGCATGACCGGTGATATGGCCGGGCGCGGCAAGCTCGACCTCGAGGGTATGACGGAGATCCCCTACAGCGACTGGGGACCCGACGAGATGCTCGCCGTCAGCGGCGTCGACACCCCGTCGATGATGTTCTCCCTCAGCCACGGCACCGGCGCCCCGCGCCGCGGCTGGCGCTCGCCCGACCAACAACGCGCCCTCCAGGGCGCTCTGTCGATGGGCGGCGAGGGCCCCCTCACCGCCGACATGGTCCGCGAGTCCCGCTTCCTCCCCGGCGGCATCTTGATGTGCATCGCCTGCTACGGCGCCGGCACCCCTCCGACCAGCGCGTTCTATCCCTGGCTCTCCGCGCTGGCCGCCCACGGCGGCGACGCCGAGCAGGCCGCCGCCGTCCTGCGCGCCCTCCCCAAACCCGGTGAGCGCCCCTTCGTCGCCGCGCTCCCCCAGGCCCTGCTGGCCAATCCTTCCGGCCCGCTCGCGGTCATCGGCCACATGGACCTGGCCTGGACCTTCGGCTTCACCGATCCTTCTGGAAAGAAGAGCCGCGCGTCGCGGATGTTCGCGGCGCTGCGCGCGGTGCTCGGGGGCAGCCGCGTCGGCGTCGGCCTGGATTCATTGATGCACTCCTATCGCGAGGCCAATGACGACCTCATGGCCCGCTATCAGCTCCAGCGCGATGCCGCCGCCCGCGGCCAGGCCGACCCCGTCGCGCCCCGCCTGCTCGGCGACCTGTGGATGCAACGCAATGACCTCCGCGGTTATGTGCTGCTCGGCGACCCCGCCGCGCGCCTGCCGATCGCCAGCACGCTGCCGTCCCTGCAAGAGCGAAGCCCACCGACCGCGATCGTCAGCCCCGAGCCGATACCGGCATCACCCACGATCGCGGCGCCCGAACCAACGATATCTCCACCACCACCACCACCACCACCACCACCACCCGAGTTCCGCGCCGAGGCTCCCATGAGCACGCAGCACCCACCATCGTCCGCCCCTCCACCGGAGAGCCCGCCCCACGGATATCCGCCGCCGGGGCCCCCTCCGGCGCACGCACCACCCGCCTACCCCGGGCCGTCGGGGGCCGCGCCGCTGGGCGCGATGACGCGGCCGCGCACCCTCGAGAATCCCGAGGTCGCGCTGCGCGAGCGGGCCGTGCTGGCCGTCATTCGCGGTGACGAGGCGCCGCGCTCGATCGCCGTGCGCTTCGGTCTCCCCCTCGAGGAGATCTTCTATTGGCTCGATGTCTACCGCGAAGCCGGACGCCGAGCCCTCGGCGGCTGAGCGCCGCACCGGGCCCGCTGTTCACGTCGTCGCCCGGGCCCCGTCACCGTAGACATGACAAAGCAAGCAACATCCGACCTGAACCTCCTGATGGTCCACGCCGACGATCACGCGCCGGTGCTCGCCGAAGGCCTCGACGATTCGACGGCCAGGGGCCAGGGGGCGCCCGCGCAGACCAGCGAGGCGGGTCACTTCTGGGACGAGGGCGGCGACCCGAACGACATCGAGGCCCAGCGCTGGGGCGTGATCGCCCCGCTCGGCCCCGAGGGCGACCGCCTGCTGGCGATCGTCGCGCCGCTGCTGGCCCATCGTCAGGCGCAGCAGGGCGACGCGATCAAGGTCTATCGCGTGCCGCCGCAGATGACCCAGGACGAGGCGATGCGCTGGAAGAAGCGCGAGTTCGACACCGGGGCCGACCTCAACCTCGAGGTCCCGCGCTATCAGCTGATCCTCGGCGACCTCGACAAGGTCTCGCTCGGCCTGCAGCAGGTCCAGGCCAGCGATGGTTATGTCGGTCGCCTCGCCTTCGACCGCGAGGAGGACTACGCCGCCTATGTCGACAAGGTCCTGCGCTGGGAGCGGAGCGCCGCGAGCACGGCCCAGTCCAATTCGATGTTCTTCACGGTCCACGACGGCACCGCCGCGACCGCCGTCGGCCACCGCGCGCTGATCGCCCCCGGCGTCGAGGTCGTGCGCCGGCGCCAGGCCTCCGGGCAATATCCGGCGAAGGATATCATCGAGTTCGGCGACCCCGTCACCCCCTCGCCCGACGAGCTGCTGGCCCGCGCCGCCGACCGCGACCCCGGCGTGCTGTTCACGCTCAGCCACGGCGAGGGCGCCCCGCGCGGCGGCTGGAAATCGCCCGAGGAGCAGCGCCGGCGCCAGGGCGCGATGAGCTTCGGCCGCGAGGGCAAGATCACCGGCGAGGACCTGCGCGCGCGCGACTTCCTGCCCGGCGGCATCTGGTTCATGCTCGCGTGTTACGGCGCCGGCACCCCCGATGTCAGCGCATACAAGCACTGGCTCGCGGCCCTCGCCGCCGCCGGACAGTTCCGCGGCAAGCCCGAGGCCGTGCTCGCCGGCCTGCCCGGCCCCAATGATCGGCCGTTCACCGCCGCCCTGCCACAGGCCGTGCTCGCCAATCCCAACGGCCCGCTCGCGTTCATGGGCCACATCGACCTCGCCTGGACCTACAGCTTCCAGGAGCTCGACGCCGGCGCGACCAATCGCCCCGCCCGGTATATGGCGATCACCCGCTCGATCCTCAAGCGCGACCGCGTCGGCGTGTCCATGCGCGAACTGCTGCGCTTCTTCGATCAGACCAACGTCGAGCTGACGAGTTTATATGATGCGGAGGCCCGCCAGCGCTCCGCGGGCCAGCCGGTCCAGGTCGACGCCGCCCGCCAGGGCCACCTGTGGATGCTGCGTCAGGATCTCGCGGCCTATGTGCTGCTCGGCGATCCGGCCGTGCGCCTGCCGTATGGCGCGCTCACGGGCGATCCGACCGCGGCGACCCGCTCGCAGTCCGTGCCCAGCGTGGTCTCGACGCAACCCGCAGCGAGCCCGGCACCGCCCCCGGTGAGCAGCGAACCGCCGCCCGCTGCGGCGCCCCCGGCCGCGAGCACCGCGGCGCCCCCGGCCACCAGCGTCAATGCATTCGCCTTGCCCGCGCCTGTGCCCGCGCCTGTACCCGCGCCGACCGACAGCTTCGCGCTGCCCGCTCCGGCCGCGCCCGTGGCTCGCGCGGCTGCCAGCGAGTCCACCGGCGATCCTTCGCTGGTCGCGCTCGAGGAGGCGGTCGCCCAGTGCATCCTCGCCGACTGCGCCGCGGCCAACGCCGCGGCCCGCGTCGGCCTGTCGCGCGAGGCGCTCACGCAGCTCGTCATTCGTTACCGCGAGATCGGCCGGCGCGCGCTGACCGATCGGAAGTGAGGACATCATGGGTATCGGAGACCGATTCGCTACATTCATCAAGAGCGAGCTCGAATGCCGCGCCGTGTGGCCGCCCGTGCTCACCCCGATCCAGCTCGGCGACTACGGCGTCACCGACGGGGCGAGCTTTCAAAAGCTCGGCAACCTCGCCGACTTCGGGCTCACCCTCGAGGTCGAGCAGGGCCGGTCCTCGAGCCTCAACCTGGTGTCGAGCGGCGTGAAGCAGACCCGCCTCGCCGTCGGGGCCGCGGTGCCCGCCTTCCAGGGCCTCGGCGACGTCGCCGGCAAGCTGGGCATCGAGTTCGCGCGCAGCGAGAGCTTCCTATTGAAGTGCCGCCAGATCGAGCGCACGCAGATCCGCAACCTCGGCGCCCTGGCGATGCGCCTGTCGCGGATGAAGACCCCCGACGGCCAGGCCTGGAAGCACCTCACCTGGAAGATCGTGTGGCAGCTGTACACCGGTCGCGACGTGGTCTTCATCGCCACGCGCAGCGCCGGTACGAAGGTCGAGTTCAGCGGCAGCGCCGACGCGCTGCACCAGCTCGAGATGGGCAAGGTGAGCGCCGGCATCGGCGTGCAGAGCAGCCACAGCCTCGGCGTGGAGATCCTCGGCGACACTGGCCCCGTCGGTTACGGGCTCGCGCGTATCAAGGTCATCGGCGCCGGCGTGCGCTTCCTGGGCACCGATATCGAGGACGAGGAGGCCGACGCGGTCGAGGTCCTCGATAATAGCGACACCGATGATATCGCCGACACCGACGATCGCGCCGACACCGATGATCGCAACGATGCGCCCACCGGCGACAATTCGGGCGACGAGGAGGCCATGAGCTTCGCCGAGGAGCCGGCGAGCTGGGACGCGCTCGAGGACGCCGAGACCGACCCCCGCGACCTCGGGGACGGGCCGATGGCCTTCGCCGACGAGCCGATCGACACCAGCAGCCGAGCCCACTGGCTTCAGAGCTGCCTGCGGCGCCTGATCGACCCCGATCTGGTCGTCGACGGCGCGCTCGGCCTGCGCTCGCGCCGGGCCCTCAAGGTGTTCCAGCGGCAGACCCCGGGTCTGCGCGCCGACGGCGTGGCCGGGCCACAGACGATCGCCGCGCTGATGGCCAGGACCGGCTCGGTCTGCCCCGGCCTCGGGGATGCGCAGCCCGCCGCGCCCGGGGACGACGAATTGACCGAGCCGGCCGAGCCGGCCGAGCCGGCCGAGCCGGCCGCCGTCACCACCACGAGCGCGGGCGAGTTGACGGTGCGGACCCTCGATCAGGCCGGCAGCCTCGTACAGATCGTCAGCAGCGCCGACGACGAGGTCCGCTTCAGCTACTTTACCAGGGCCGCGACCGACGCCTGGAATGTCAGCAGTTATCGCGGGGGCAAGACCGGGCTGCTGAGCGACGAGGATCTGCGGGCCCTCGGTCATCCGCCCGGCGCGATCAAGATCTTCCGCGCCAACGCCGACAAGGAGTCACGCGGGCTGTTCGGCGCCGTCAACACCTGGGACGACCAGCGCGTGTCCTGGGGCGTCTCACAGTTCGCCGGGCGGGCCGGCACCCTCGCCGCCCTGCTCGCCGAGCTGCACGACGAGCCGGCCACGCGCGCGGCCTTCGATCGCTTCTTCGTCGCCAACGGCATCACCGTGGCCCACGGCCCTTATCTCACCCGCCGCAGCCCCGCCGGTGAAAAGCGCACCGGCTGGCACGTGGTCGTCGACACGCCCGCCGGCCCGCTCACCGGTGACGACGCGTGGGCCCACGTGCGTCGCACGCCGCGGCTGATCGGCGCGTTCATGCTCGCCGGCAACAATCGTGACATCCAGCTCGGGCAGGTCAAATTCTGGCTCGACCACTTCCTCACCGGCGCGGTGCGCAAGGTGGTCGTCCGCGGGCCGCAGGGCGACCGCCGGATCTGCGACTACATCACCTCCGAATACGGCCTCGCGCTGATCGTACGTCTATACAACTGGATGCCGGCGTATGTGCAGCCCTGGTTCACCGAGCTGAGCGCCGAGCTCGCCCGCCGCCACCCCGACCTCGACATCACCGCGCCCGCCACCTGGGCAGGGCACCCCGCGCTCGAGCCCGAGTTCTGCGAGCTGGTCAAGGACCGCCGCCGAACCGTCAAGCGCGGCAGCTACGACACCTATGCGCTCGAGCTCGACCGCTCGCGCGGCAGTTACAACAACACCGGCAGCATCAAGGAGCAGTCATGATCACCCTCGTCCTCAGCGACATCCACCTCGGCAACGGTGCCGGTTACGACATCTTCGCCGGCGCGGCCGTGCTGCCGTCGGTCCTCGCGGCCGCGGCCAGCCAGCGCGCCCGCATCATCCTCAACGGCGACACCTTCGACTTCCTCATGAACGAGGACCCGCTCGAGCTCGACGCGGCGCGGGCCACCGCCCAGGCGCGGGCCATCGTCGCCAACCCGCCGACCGCCGCCGTGATGGTCGGCCTCGGCAACATCCTCGCGGCCGGCGGTGAGGTCATCCTGCGCCTCGGCAACCACGACGCCGAGGTCGCGCTGGCCGAGGTCCAGGCGGTCCTGCGCGGCGCGCTGCAGCAGCCGCCGGAGATCGCCGCGCGCCTGGTGTTCGAGCGCGGCGAGGAGCCGGCGCTGCTGACCGTCGGCGGGGCCCGGATCCTGCTCGCGCACGGCGAGCACAACGACCCGTGGAATCGCCTCGACTACAAGAACCTGCCGAGCGCCGGCGACGGCCCCAAGTTTCGTTATCCGCCCGGTTCGCGGCTGGTCAAGACCCTGCTCAATCCGCTCAAGCGCGGCTTCGGCATGCGCTTCGCCGACCTGCTCAAGCCCGACTTCCAGGGCGCCGTGCTGACCGCGCTCGCCGTCGATCCGACCTCGCTGCGCCTGATCTTCCAGGGCAACACCGCGAAGCTGTTATGGCAGCTGTTCCGCAAGAGCGGCGAGGGCATGACCTTCGCCGACGGCGAGGAGGGCGAGGGCAACCTCGGCATCGCCGACGCCCTCGATCAGGCCGGCCTCTCCGACGACGAGCGCGCCGCGATCGAGTCCAGCGTCGACCCCGACGGCGCGGCCACCTTCGCCGACGAGGAGGTGCTGGACGGCGCGCGCTTCAAGCTCGCGCGCACCGGCCTCAAGCTGTACGCCGCGGCTCAGCGGGTCCTGACCGGCGCCAGCGGGGACCGCTACTTCGATCTGAACCCCGACGACGGCGAGTGGACCGAGGCCAGGCGCCTGTCGCAGAAGTTCACGGCCGACGCGGTGGTGCTCGGCCACACGCACTCGGCGCGCTGGAAGCAGGAGCCCGGCCTGGCCTTCGTCAACACCGGCACGTGGATCCACCTGATGCGCCTGCCGGCCGGCAGCGACAGCGACGACGTGTGGTCGAAGTTCCTCGACACGGTCCGTCGTAATCCTTCGCTGGACCCCGCGCGCGGGCCCGCGGCCCCTCTGGTGACGCGCTTCACCGGCCTCGTGATCCACGACAACCCGGCCGGCGGCGCGCTGCTGCAGCTGGTCGAGTGGAAGGTCGGCGCGGCGCCAGCGGTGCTCGCCTCGGGCGCCGTCGCGGCGCGAGGGACCGCCTCGTGATCGCATCATTCCCGGACCCCGCCGCCTATGCGCTGTGGTGCGACGCGAGCTGGGACCCCCGGCTGTGGTCACCCGCCGACGACGCGCCCCGCGAGCCCGAGGCGGACGACGCCGGTCCGCTCGACTTCAGCGGCGGCGAGCCTTCGCCGATCTGCTTCGACAGCCAGGCCCACTGGCTGCAGAGCTGCCTCAAGCGGCTGGTCGCGCCCGAGCTGACGGTCGACGGCAGCCCGGGCCCGCGCACGCGCATCGCCCTCAAGGAGTTTCAGAAGCGGGCCAAGCTCGGCGCCGACGGGGTCGCCGGTCCGGCGACGATCGCCGCGCTCGAGGCCGCCACGTCCACCTGGGCGCCCGATCACGGCGCCGCCGCTGCGCCCGTGCAGTACGGACCGGTCGCGGTCACTCGCCTGCGCGGGCCCCTCGCGTTTCGCGTCGCCGCGGCGGATCAGTTCGTCGATCTGACCCTCGCCACGATCGAACGCCACGACCGCGGCGGCCGAGGCATGCTCGACGCCCACAACCTGGCCCTGCACACGCCGCCGCCCGAGGTCGCGACGCTGCAAGCGGCCGGCCTGCTGCGCGGCGAGGCGGCGGTGCTCCATGCGACCTGCCAGGGCGGCCCCGCCAGCCTCGACACCACCGGCCCCGCGCTCGTATCCCTCGGCCTCGGCTTCTCCGCGCGCGGCGGCGGCCTGGCGACCCTGCTCGCCGCGCTCGCCGAGGACCCCGCGGCGCGCGAGGTCCTGGGGCGCCTGCTCGCCCCCAGCGGGCTCGCGGTCGCTTTTGGTCCCTACGAGCGCCTCGACCTCGCCACCGGCGAATCCACCCTCCGCGAGGGCTTCGAGCTGACCCTCACCGACGAAGGCCAGACCTATCGCGGCGACGCGGCCTGGGCCCTGCTGCGCGGTCAGCCGCAGCGCCTCGGTGCCCTGGCCCTGGCCGCCAGGGAACCACCCGTCGCGCGCGCCCAGGCCCTCGCCTGGCGCGACCAGATCCTCATGCGCACACTGGCCTGGCCGGTCGCCGGCGAGCTCGTGCTCGGCGAGCTCGTGCGCTCCGAGCTCGGCGCCGCGGCGCTGCTGCTGCTCGCACGCGGCGGCTATCTGTCCCTCAAGACATGGCTCGAAGGTCAGATTGCCGCATTGGCCACGACCCACCCCGATCTTTATGACCGGGCCACGTGGATCGCCACGCCCGCGCTCGAGCTGGCGATCATCGACGCCGCGCTCGCGCGCCTCAACCCCGCCGAGCGCGAGCGCCTCGGCGGCCTGTCGCGCGCGCCGGACAGCCTGCGCGCCGAGAGTATCAACAAAGCCACCGTGGTCGTCGGGTCCACCTCCCTGTCCCGCCCGGCCCCCTCGGCGGCCGGTTATGTCGAGCGTCGCGTGCGCGTCGGCACCTATGGCACCGCGGCGGCCAGTTCGCATTTGTTGGTACCTGTCCCTGCGGCCAGCCCGGGGCCCAAGCGCCTGCACGTGGTCGCCGCCCAGTTCCTCGCCGCCATGTCGGCCGCAGTTAAGCAGGACCTCGGCATCGAGCTCAAGATCGCGTCGGCCTGGCGAGCCCACCGCTGGACCTCGCGCGCGCAGTACGAGGCGGTGCTGGTCCAGCGCTTCGGCTCGATCGCCGAGGGCAAGCGCTGGCTCGGCTACGACTCGCCGCACGAGACCGGCCTGGCGATCGACATCGGCGTCGGCGGCCTGTGGCCGAGCCGCAGCACCGCCGACGCCCAGCGCCGCCAACCATTGCACCTCTGGCTCGTCGAGCACGCGGCTCAGTTCGGCTGGTACCCCTACAAGGTCGAGCCCTGGCACTGGGAGTGCCCGATCAGCCTCGCGGCCTATCGCAGCGGCGCCGTGGCGCCCGGCGACAGCGGTCCACCGCCCGATCTCCTGTCCTTCGGATCCGAGGAGGGCGATGACGACGACGCGCTCGAGGACACCGACCTGGACGAGTGCCCCGTGTGACGCCATGAACCCGACGCGACATAGCCTGGTCACGCTGCTCGCCCTGACGATCGCGGCGGCGCCGGTCGCCGCGGCGCCGCCCGTCACGGACATGCACGCCGCGAGCCTCACCTTCGCCGAGGCCGAACAGAAGCTCGGCGCCGGCGACCCCGACGCCGCGATCGCGCTGTTCGAGCAGGGCCTGGGGCTCATCCCCGACGAACCCGGCTATGCACCGACCCGCGCCCGGGTGCTGCTCACGATCGTCGACGCCCACGAGTCGGCCTTCGCCGGCGACGGCGACATCGAGCGCCTTCGTCGGGCCAAGCGCCTGCTCGACCGTTACCTCGGACCGCTCCGCCTGCTCGACGAGCAGGGCCGCGCCGCCGCCGAGGAGCGGCGCGTCAATCTCATCAACGCGATCCACGCGGTCGAGGACAAGCTGCGCGCCGAGCAGGCCGCGCGCGCGGCCCTCGACCGGCGGGCGCGAGCCGAGACCGCCCGTCGTCAGGGTCGCAGCTTCAGCGCCGCGGGCGCGGCCCTCACCGGCCTCGGGGTCGCCGGCCTCGCGATTATGGGCGCGGGCCTCGGGCTCGGTCGCGCCGCCGACGCCCGGATCGACGCGCTCAAGGCCGACAAGCTGGCCAGCGGCGACGACTGGAGCCTGCCCTGCATCGACGACGCCTGTGCGTCGATGCGGCGCAGCGAGCTCGAGCCTCTGCTCAGCCGCGGCAACACGAGCAACGTGCTCGCCATCGTCGGCGCCGTCGCGGGTGGCAGCTTGCTGACGACCGGCGTCACCTTGTGGGTGCTCGGTCGCAAGAAGAAGCGCGAGGCGAGGTCGCTGGAGATCACGCCGAGCCCGGCGCTGACGCCCACCAGCCTCGGTCTGACGCTGCAGGGCCGGTTCTGAGCGGGAGGTCTTATGATCTGGATGGAACTCGAGATCCGCGTACAGGGCGAGTCGGTGCGGGTCTCGGCCCGCGGCAGCCGCGGCGAGCGGGCCCGCGAGCAGGAGCTCGGCGGCGGGTTCACAGTCCCGAGGCTGATGTCGTTTCGCGTCAACGTCGGCAACGCGATCGCCCGCGTCCAGTCGCTCGAGGGCGAGTCCCTCGACATGGCGCGTGAGCTGCACGAGGCGCTGTTCGCCGGTGAGCTCCGCGACCTGTACGTGCGCCTGTCCGGCGTCGCGGCCGACCAAAAGCAGCGCCTCCTCGTGCGCCTGATGATCGAGGATACCAACTTGCAGGCGGTGCCCTGGGAGGCCGCCTGTCGCCCACAGAGCAACCGCGGCTTCCTGGCCAGCGCCGCCGACGTGCTGATCACCCGCGGCGTCAATTCCGTGGACCCCTGGGAGCCCCGCGAGCTGCGGCGCTCGCTGGTCGTGCTGCCGGTGCTGGCGATCCCCGACCGCTCGGCGCTCGAGGGCCTCGAGATGGTGCTGAAGGAACACGTCGAGTCCGGCGCCGTCGAGCTGCTGCCGGCGATCGAGGGCGCCGCGGCCCGCAACCCGGTCCTGTTCGAGCGCCTGCGCTCGGGCCCGAGCCCGCACGTGCTGCACTTCCTCGGCCACGGCGGCTTCGACAATCAGCGCAACCCCGTGATCCGCCTCGCCGACGACGCCGACGGCGAGAAGATGCTGCTGCCGATCGAGGTCTTCGCCGAGGAGCTGCGCGCCAGCTTCAACACCATGCGCATGATCTACCTGCAGGCCTGCTCTGGCGCGCGACCCGGGGTGTTCGCCAGCGCCGCCGAGCTGCTCGCACGCTCGGGCGTCGACGCCGTCGTCGCCCACCTGTGGCCGGTCCGCGCCGAGGTCGCCCGCGCCGCCGCCCAGGACTTCTACGCCCATTTGATCGGCGCGCGCACCGGCGGCGGCGACGTCGGCGCGAGCATGCAGGCCTCGCGTCGCACGCTGCTCGCCGGCTGCGCCGACGGCTTCTCCCCGGTGCTGTATCTGCGCGGCTCGGACCCGCGGCTCTTCGACCTCGAGGAGCGCCGACTCAAACCCCCGAAGGCCCGCGCGGCCGGTCGTGGTACCGCCAATGGCGAGCTGCCGCCGGCCCTGCGCACGCTGCTGCAGGGCCCCTTCTCGCTGATCCTGGGTGAGGCCTGGGACGACGAGGCCACCGTCGAGGTCCGGGCGCGAATGCGCGAGGCCCTGCTCGAGGCGCTCAAGCTCGGCGAACAAACCGAGGCCGTCACCCCGCTGTTCTCGCTGGCCCAGCGTTACGCGCTGCAAGGCGGGCGGCTCAAGCTCGATCGATTGTTTCAGAAGATCCTGCTCGCGGTGCACAGCCGCCACGACGCGCCCGCGATCATCGACGCTGTGGCCCCGTACCTGCGCCCCGGCGTGCACACGACGCTGCTGTGGTTGCCGCTGCTCGAGCACGCGATCGCCCGCCACCACCCCGACAAGCCGCTCTACGTGATCCAGCCCGCCCCGCCGGGGCACGAGGATCGCCGCCTCGTGATGGTGCGTTCCCCCGGCAGCGACGAGTGGGAGGAGGTCGAGAGCCTGCCGCGCCTCAAGCTCGAGGAGGCCTTCGTCGTGCTCCGTCTCTACGGCGGCTATTCGCCGGAGACCGTGCCGATGCTGATGAGCCCGCAGCTGACCGAGGACGACCATATCCAGGGCCTGTTCGAGCTGCGCTACATCGTGCCGCCCGAGTGGGAGAACATGATCATGGGCTGGCTGCGCACCCGGCCGGTGCTGTGCATCGGCGTGTCGGCGCTCGACTGGCGCCATCGCATGCTGCTGCGCTGGCTCTTCGATCAGCGCCCGCCGCCGGTCGGCAGCCTCGCCGTGCTCGCCGATGGCCAGGCCGAGGACGAGATCTGGGAGAAGCGCGGCGCCGGTCTTCCGGGCACCGGCCACTTCGCGGTTGTGCACGAGCCGACCGAGGCGCTGATCGAGGCGCTGCAAGGAGGGCGGCCATGACCGACCCCATGATCCAGGAGATCGTCAATCCCTTCCCGGGCCCGCAGCCCTATCGCACCAGCGACCGCGCCCGCTTCTACGGCCGCGAGGCGATCGGCCACGAGCTCGCCAGCACGATCCTCGCCCACCGTTGCGTCGCCCTGTTCGGCCCCTCGGGCGCCGGCAAGTCCTCGGTGATGCAAGCAGCGGTGATCCCCGAGCTCGACGAGGACCACGACTTTCGCCACGTGGCGATCGACGGCTGGCCCGCCGACGAGGAGCCGGTCGCGTGGCTGCTCTACACCCTGCACGCGCAGCTCAAGCTGTCCGCCCCCGACACCTCGCTCGGCCTCTACGAGTCGGTCGAGGCCACGGTGCGCCACGCCTTCCTGCGCTCGGACCGACCGATCCTGATCTACCTCGATCAGATCGAGCAGCTGCTGCTGCCGCACCGCGACGTCGCCAGCGTCGAGGCCTTCCTCGACTGGCTCGACCGCTTCGCCGAGCGACCGCTTCGCGGCCTTCACCTGGTCCTGGCGATGCGCGAGGACTACCTCGGCCGCTTCCGCGATCGCGCGCGCGGCCGCCATCGCCTGCTCGAGAACGGCTTTCGCCTCGGGCCGCTCACCGTCGGCGAGATCGTCGGCGCCGTCTGTCACGCCGCGTCCGACGGAGTGCCGCCGCAGACCTGGGCCCCCGCGACGATGCGCACGCTGATGTTGCAGGTGCGAATGCCGGGCACCAGCGCGACCGACGAGGCCGAGGTCCAGACCGCCTTCGCCCAGATCGTCTGCCGCGCGCTGTTCGTCGAGCGCGCCGGTCAGGACGCGGCCGCCCACGTCGACCTGCCCGTGCAGGCCGAGCCGATCCTGTTCGGTTACCTCGAGAACACGCTCGAGAGCCTCGGCCCGCTGCGCGGCCCCGCCGAGCGCCTGCTCGAGGACCACCTGATCGCCGCCGACGGCACGCGCACGCTGCTGACCGAGGAGGCCGCGCGCGCCTCCGGCCTCGTCTCGAGCGAGGAGCTGGGCACCATCCTCGGCAACCTCGAGCGCGCCGCGATCCTGCGCGCCGAGCAGCACCGTGGCACCCGCTACTTCGAGCTCGGCCACGACTGGCTGGCCCGCAAGGTCCACGACCGCAAGCAGGAGCGACTCACTCGCCTCGCCGACCTCGCGCGCCAGGCCGAACACGCGGCCCAGCAGAAGGCCGCCCAGGAGCAGCTGCGGGCCGCCCAGGCCGAGACCCGCCGGGCCCGCAAGGTCGTGGCGATCGTCACCGCCTTCGGCCTCCTGACCATGGTGCTCGGCGTGTTCGCCTGGACGCAGCGGGAGGTCGCACGCAGCGAGACCGAGAAGGCCCTCGCCGCCGAGTCCGAGGCCCGCAAAGCCGAGGACCAGGCACGAGCCGAGCGAGATCGCGCCAACGAGGCCAGCGACGCCGCCCTCGCCGCCCAGCAGCGCGCCGAGGCGTCGCTGGCCGCCGAGCAGGCCGCCCGCGACGCCGCCAGCGCGGCCGCCAAGGAGGCGCTCGATCAGAAGGCGATCGCCGAGGAGCAGCGCGGCGTCGCCGTCAGCTCGGAGGCCAAAGCTCAGACCGCGCTCATCGGCCAGCGCCGGGCCACCCGCGACGCCGAGCACCAGCGCGGCAAGGCCGAGCAGAACATGCGCCGCGCCGAGGACGAGGCGCGACGAGCCCGTGACGCCAACCACCTCGCCGTCGCGCTGTCCGTGCTAACGAACGATCCGACGACCGCGCTCGCGCTGTTGCTCGAGGTCGAGGACCCGGTCAACACCCGCGGCTGGACGCCGGCCACCGTCGAGGCCCTGCAGCGCCCCGCGAGCCAGGCGGTGCTGCGCGGCCACGAGGGCTACGTCGTCGCCGCCGCGTTCAGCCCCGACGGCTCGCTGGTCGCCACCGCCTCGCACGATCATAGCGCCCGCGTGACCCGGGTCGACGGCGCCGCGCCACCGACGAAGTTACTCGGCCACGAGGACGACGTCGTCGACCTCGCGTTCAGCCCTGACGGCACGCTGGTCGCCACCGCCTCGACCGATGGCAGCGTGCGCCTGTGGGCCCGCGACGGCAGCGGCGCCCCGAAGAAGCTCGCGGGCAGCGGCGCCGCGATCGTCGCCCTCGCCTTCAGCCCCGACGGCAAGCAGATCGCCAGCGCCGCCCAGGACGGCACCGCCCGCGTGTTCGCCGTCGGCACCGCGACCCCGCCGCGCGTGCTCGCGGGTCACGAGGCCGCGATCCGCTCGATCCGCTTCAGCCCCGACGGCAAGCGGCTCGTCACAGCCTCGGACGACGGCACCACCCGGGTCTGGACCCCCGCCCAGCCCGATACCCCGCCCACCATCCTCGGCGGCCACGACGGCACCGTCTATACCGCCTCGTTCAGCGCCGACGGCCAGCGCATCGTCACCGCCGGCGACGACCGCAGCGCTCGAGTGTTTCGCATCCTCGGCGCCGCCCCTGGCCCGGAGCAGGTCCTGCGCGGCCACACCGATGCCGTCTACTCCGCCGAGTTCGCGGCCGACGGCCAGCGCATCGTCACCGCCTCCCGCGACCGCACCGCCCGCATCTGGACCCTCAAGGCCGGCGCCGAGAGCACGAGCAAGGTCCTGCGCGGCCACACCGACAAGGTCTACGTCGCCCGCTTCGATCCGAAGGGAGTGGTGGTCGCCACCGTCTCGCGCGACGGCACCGCGAGGCTGTGGCCCGCGGGCGGCGCGGGGGATCCGCGCGTGCTTCGTGGTCACACCGCGCCGGTCGTCGGCGTCGCCTTCTCGGCCGACGGTCGCAAGCTCGTCACCGCCGCCGAGGACAGCACCGCCCGCGTTTGGGACGTCGCCGACGCCCACGGCGAGGTGGTCCTGCGCGGCCACACCGACGCCGTCCGTTCGGCCCGCTTCGGCGCCGATGGCCATCGCATCATCACGGCCGCGAGCGATCGCAGCGCGCGGGTCTGGGACCTCAGGGGCGGCAAGGGCAAGCGAGTGGTCGCCCTCGCCGATCACGGCGACGCCGTCCTGTTCGCCGCGCCCTCCCGCGACGGTCAGCGCATCTTCACCGGCGCCAGCGACGGCAAGCTCCGGATCTGGCGCCTCGATCCCCGCGTCGAGAAGACCGTCGATCTGAAGCTCACTGGCCGCCCCGAGTTCGTCGCCGTCGATCGAGACGGCCGTCGCGCGCTGACCACCGCCACCGACACCGCGGCCCTGATCGACCTCGACAGCGGCGCCCGCGTGGAGCTGCGCGGACACAGCGGCAAGGTCCTGCACGGCGCGCTCAGCCCCGACGGCACCCGCATCGTCACGGTCGCCGACGATCGCACCGCCCGGACCTGGAAGGCCGACGGCAGCCCGCTGAAGGTGCTTCGCGGCCACGAGGGCTCGCTGTACTTCGCGGCCTTCAGCGCCGACGGCAGCCAGATCGTGACCGCCTCCTGGGACCGCACCGCCAGGGTCTGGAGCGCCGACGGCCGGGCGCTCGCGGTGCTCGCCGGCCACGCCAAGATCGTGCGCTCGGCCGAGTTCAGCCACGACGGCCAGCGCGTGGTCACCGGCTCCGACGACGGCACCGCCAAGATCTGGCGCAGCGACGGCACCGGCGACGTCGTGACCCTCTACGGCCACGAGTCCGCGGTCCTGCATGCATCATTCAGCCCCGACGATCGTCAGGTCGTCACCGCCTCGAACGACCGCACAGTGCGCGTGTGGGCGGCCGACTTCGACAACCCGGAGCTGCTGCGCACGCAGATCAAGGAGGCCACCACCGTATGTGTCATCCCGGCCCAGCGCAGCACCTTGCTCGGCGAGACCCCCACCGACGCCGAGGCCCGCTATCAGCAATGCGAGGCGAAGTTCGCTCGCTGAGCCAGGCGAACGCCCCATGACACCCGCATAGACTCGCCTGCAGATCAATCATAGCAATCCGTCGCTTCGGGTCGGAGCCCCAATCAGCGCGTTGAGCTCGGCCTGGGCGCTCGGCAAGGCCACGATGAGGCTCACGAGGCCCTTCGGGCTGCCGGACGGGCGAGTTGGCGGCGCGCCTCCACCTGTCGCCTTTGTCCGTCCCCGCGCATCCCTTGGACCCGTCTCGCTCGCGCCCCGGTCGAGTTCCGATCATGTGAGCTGGTCCGACGTGGTAGTGGTCAACGAGGGGAACGGAATGGTGCGCTGCCGCGGTCGCGCTTCTGCGCGGCGAGTGACGGCGAAGAAGGGCACCGAGACAGCGGTCAAAGTCGCCCGGATCCGGCCCTGTGGCTGTCGACCGTGCCCCGCATGCAACCTCCCGGACGGGCACATGCGCGGCCGCGAGATCCCGGGTCCTGGCCCGATCCTGTCCCGATTTTGTAGCGATCTGGTCCTGTCTCGAGACAACCCTTCGAATTCGGGCTCGCAGGGCCCCTTACGCGACCACACGTACCACATCACCAACGTCTCGGCTATCCGAAAGACAGAACGCCGTTATCTGTCATCCGTACAACAAGCGCAAGTAGCGCGAGTGGGACGGTTCCAGTCCTTGAGAACCAATTCTCGCCTCCAACCCAAGCCCGACGCGCTTGGACCTGCGGCGGGTTATGGAGGTCGTCGCTAAATCGGCGGGCAATGAGGACGTCGTTGCGGGCGGCCGCGGTCTGCTTACCCCGGAGCCCGCCGGCTGACCCCGGTCCGGCGGTAAGCCCCGGAGCCTACCTATCTTGAGGTCGCGGACGTCGGGCGGCTGACTTTGGGCCATGGCGCAGTTCCACGACGAGAATCAGGCGGAGCAGACGATCGAGAGGTGGCGGGCGAGTGGCCTCGGTGACGCGGGCCACGACGGCGGCCCGTGCCGGGCCTATTGGGGGCAGGACGAGCGCGGCCAGATCGTCGCGCTCGTCTCGGACTTCTTCTCCGACTATCACGGCGCTCGCCTCGCGCAGCGCCCCTCGCATTGACGTCCGCCCCAGCCGCCCGGATTGTGACGCGCGATCATTCGCGGGCGGCAATCCAGCGCGGTGGGTCCAGCGTCCATCTGATAGGCGCGACACTCGTACGGCGATGACCGCCGTGAGCGCTCGCGTGTGCGAGGAAATTCCGATGACTGATCGACCCTGGATCCACTACACCTTCGCCGGCGGCCGGCTTGAGAACCCCGACGGCACGCGAACGGGGCGCATCGACGGCCCCGTCGCGTTCGCCGACGTCAACGACGACTCGGCGGCACCAAGACATGCCCTCGTCCTCTCCCACAACTCGGGGACGGTCGAGACCCCAGCGCTCCCAGGGCTCGAGCTCGCGGAGTCGGTGCGCGTCGGCATCGACATTCGCCCGATGGGTGACGCGTCGCGGATGTACATCGTCGTCGGCTCGGCGGCGCCGTACCGGCTGTTCCTCGACAACGCGGGGGACGCGTACCGCGTCGGCGCGGCGGTCCATACCCAGCGCGGATGGATCGAGATCGTCGCGGAGTCGACGATCCCGCGCGGCAAGTGGTCGAGCGTCTCGCTGGTCGGGACGGACAGCGACTTCGTGCTGTTCGCCGGCACCAAGCTGGTCGCGCGCCGGGTGCTCGACCCGATGGACGTGCGCGTCCCGACGGGCGACGGCGGGTTCGTCGTCAACGACGTCGCCCCGAAGTTCGTAGGGGAGCTCGGCAGTCTCATCGTCGACGTGTGGGTCGAGGAGCCGATGCAGGCCACGATCGACGCCGCCCGGACCGACGGAGTCGGCGAGATCACCAGCAAGCACCTCGACCTCGGCGGGCTCAAGGGCCTCCTCAAGCAGCCGACGGGACCCGAGGTGAAGGTCGCCGGCGGACGGAGCCGTCCGTTCGCCGGCGGAGCGATCTACTGGCACAAGTCGACCGGCGCGCACGAGGTCCACGGCAAGATCCTCGCCGAATACATCGACCTCGACGGGCCGACAGGTCCGCTCGGCTTCCCGACCGGCGACGAGGGGAACGCCGCGACCAAGGGGGCCCGGCGCGGCCGCTTCCAGCACGGCGCCATCTACTGGTCGGCCGGGACTGGTGCGCACGCGGTCCTCGGCGAGATCTTCCTGCGGTACCTCGGCCTCGGGGAGGACGAGAGCTCGCTTGGGCTGCCCGTGGCCGGCGAACAGAAGATCGCGGACGGACGCGTGAGCAGCTTCAAGGGAGGCCGGCTCTACTGGTCGAGCGCGACCGGGGCCTTCCTCGTCCGCGGCGCGATCCTCGAGCATTACCTCGCACTCGGCGGCCCGGCCGAACTCGGCTTCCCTATGATGGACGAGGGCGACATCCTCGACAAGAAAGGCAAGCCCACCGGCGCCAGGCTGTCACGCTTCCAGGGCCCGACGATCTACTGGTCGAAGCAGACCGGCGCCCGCTCGATCTATGGGGCGCTCCGCGCCCGCTACGAGGCGCTCGGCGGTCCGCGCGGCCCGCTCGGCCTCCCGCGCTCCGACGAAACGGCGCTCAAGGGCACCGACATCCGCTACAATGACTTCGAACGCGGTGTTATCGCCTGGAAGCCGAGCGTGGGGGCCCGGGAATTCACGGCGTTCACGCTCCACCTCGGACGCGTGACCACCGGCAAGATCAAGGACGCCGCAAACACCAACAACAAGGCCGAGCTCGTCACCTACCACTGGGTGAAGGTCGACGGCCAGGCGCTGGCCGACGGGATCCGCCGCCCGAGCGGCCACGCGGGCACCTCCTACGACATCCAGAAGTCCTACGAGATCCCGCACGTGCGCGCGTCGACCGAGATCTCGCTCAAGATCAACGCCGTCGACTACGATCCGACGTCCGAGAACGATTTCCTCGCTTCACGCGAGGTCACGTTCAGCCTCGAGAACTTCTTCGGTCAGCTCGCGGGCAGCCCGCCCGGGCACTACGTCGACGTCCCCGCGACCGCGAAGGGCGGCGACGCGTACAACCTCGACACCGTCAAGTTCACCTACTCGCTGGCCCCGGTGGTAGCGATCGACCCGAAGAAGCCGTTTCGCCAGCAGTACTGGTGGGCCTGCAACAACCCGTCGACGCCGGTCCTGAGCCTCGAGCAGTATGCCGCGACCTTCCGCGACATCTCGCACCTGGGGAGCAATTTCGACAAGGCGCTCCACCTGCTCGAATACCTGTTCTACGAGTCTGCATACAAGAAGCTCGCCGCATCGGGCAACTGCTTCGGGATGTGCCTGGAGGCGATCTACGCCCGCAAGAATCGGTCGATCTTCGCCGAGCCGATCCACGCGATCCACGTGACCAAGAACGGCTCGATCTACGCGACCCCGGACAACGTCGAGCCCGGCTTCGTCAAGGTGATCAACCTCAAGCACGGATACCAGCTCGGCGCGAGCGTGATCCGCTGGCTCGTCCGGCGGTTCTTCGAATGGGACCTGTTTCAGCCGCTCGAAGTCTACAACAAGGTCAAGCTGCAGATCATCCGCGGAGACCTGCCAGTCGTGTGCATGGCCCGGATCGGCTCGGGCCACGCCGTGCTGCCCTACGACTACAAGGACGGCGCAGGGACCAAGCAGGACCCGCACCGGCTCTACGTGGCGGACCCGAACGTCCCGTACACGAGCAAACAGGCGGGCAAGGACGCGAGCTACATCGCGATCTACGGCGACAACACCTTCAAGTTCTTCGGCAGCGGCAACTTCGCCAGCGACAAGCCGGCGAAGGGGTTGCTGCCGAGGACGGTCCTGATCGACATCCCCTTCGACCGGCTGTCCGACATCCCGCGCACGCCGATCTGGGAGATCCTCGCCGCGGTCACATTCATCGGGTTCATGATCCTGGTCGGCGACGCCGGCGATGCCCAGATCTCGACCGGCGGGAAAAACCTCTACGACGGCAAAGGCAGCCAGCGGCGCATCGTCAAGGGCGCGGTCCCCGGGCTCATGCCGGTCCCCGCGGTCGACGCGGCGGGCCTCGGCGGCGAAATGGTGTTGTGCGACGAAAAGCTGCCGAACGCGCTGACCATGGCGGTCCGGGGGACGAAGAAGGGTAACTACCAGCGGCTCCTGGCCACGCCGAACCGGGTGCTCCAGCTCACCGCCCCGACCCAGAAGGACGAGGTCGACGAGCTGCACGCCGACGGCCTGCGCGCCCGCGGGATCGCGCTGCGCCTCGGCACCGCCGCGAGCAAGAAGCGGTTCGAGGTCGCCTACGGGGCCGCGCTCGTCAACCACGGCCCGCCGACCCGCCGATTCGTCGTCAACATGCAGGTCGCCAAGGGGACCCCGGCGCACTTCAGGATGGAGACCGACGAGCGGGCCCTGCTCGTGTGCCCGAGCGGCCCGGCGAGCACGGTGTGGGTGACCCTGGAGTCGTACGTAAAGGGCAAGTGGGTGCGCTCTCGCATCAGCTGCTCGGTCGCGGTCGGCGACTGCATCCGCGTCAGCCCGCAGAGCTGGACTGAGCCGGGCTGCAAATTCGTCGTCGAGCACATGAAGGGCGACGACAGCCGGATGGTGACCCGCGAGGTCGTGCAGGGCGAGGCGATCGACCTGCCGTGAACCCCGCGTGACGCCGACCCGGCGTGTGAGGGACGGAGCGAACAGCCGGCCCGCGGCGATGCGCCGCGGGCCGGCCGAGGTGTTGCCGATGAATGTGCATAGCCTGACCAACATGTCCGATCCGGAACTGCTCGCGCGCTGGTGCACCGGAGATCGACGCGCCGCGGATCTCCTCGTGCGCCGGCACCTGGCGGCGCTCGCAGCGTTCATTCGCCGCAAGGTCCCCGAATCTTCCGAGGATCTGACACAGCGACTGTTCTATTGCGTGTGCCGCGCGAAACACGGGTTTCGCGGCGGGTCCTCGGTGCGCACGTGGCTGTTTCAGATCACCCGTAACCTCGTGATCGACGAGCGGCGCCGGTCGCTACGGGACCCCGACGCGGACGCCGTCTCAAAGCTCGCGGCGCCCGGGCCGTCCCCCGAGGAACGCGAGCAGCACGCTGGCGACGCCCTGCGCCTGGCCGCGGCCCTGCGCACGCTTCCTGTCGACGAGCAGCGGGTACTGGCGCTGCATTACTGGCATGATCGCAACCACCGCGAGGTCGCGGCGACCCTGGCGATCCCCCTGGGGACCGTGAAGTCGCGGGTGCTCCAGGCCCGCCGCCGTCTGGCCGAACTGCTGCGCGAGCGCACCGCCGTGCCGGCACAAGGCCGCATCGAACAGTGGCTGGCCGGGCTCGACCTGGCGATCGAGCCCGGCACCGGTCCCGCCCACCCGGCCCGCGGCGTGTAGCGCCCCGGCCGGCGTCGGAGTGCGCGCGAGGAGGTCCGTCATGCCATCGGCGTCGCGGTTGAACGCGGCGCTCGCTGGGACGAGCGTTGGGTTAGCTGAGCGCCCTCCACGCGGCGACCGCGTCGGCGGGATATTCCGGCGGTATCGTCCGCTTCGCGTCGTAGCTCTGCGGTACGCCGAAGTCGGCGTCGACGAGGACGCCGGTCGCCCGCACGTCGATCGCCGCCTCGACCAGATCGGCGGCGAACTCCTCGTGCTTGCCCGGACCGGATATCCCCACAGCCAGACATCACGTCAGGCGGCGATCAGCGGCTTGGCGTACGCGGCGAGGGACGTACGGTTGTAGATCGTAGTCGGCTTGTCCCCGCGGTACTGCCAGCTCTGCTGGATCGCCATGCATCGAGCCGCACCCGGTCATCCGCACGAGCATGTCCTCTGGCTCGCCGGTGGCCCCGAGGTTGCGTACGAGCATCCCTTGCCCTCGGGGATCGCCGCGGGCATGCCCGCGATCGCCTCCGTCCGCGCGTCGATCGCCGCGCGGGTCAGCGGCCCCAGCACACCGTCCGGGGTCAACCCGGCCTCGGATTGCAGCGCACGAACGCCGTGCTCGAGCGCGTATTCCTGGTGATGGACCTCCATCGTGGAGGCCAACCATTCTTGCAATGTCTTGCGGGTCGCATGCCATGCATGATGCTGGCGACGCCGCGGCGGATGCGGCAATCCAGCGACGCCGCCTCGCCGTCTACCAGTGGCCGGAGACGACGCGCACCGTCGGTCGCCCGGCGCCGGTCGGACCGCGCACTCCGCCGGGGATCCCCCGCGCATCGACAGGAAGAGTAGCCATGACTGACATCGCCAATCTACCTAATGTCCAGGACGTCGGCTTCGAGGCGTTCACCGCCAAGCTGGTGGTCGACGTGTTCGACGCGCTGGTGGCGTCCAACATCCGTCAGACGCAGAACTACATCGAGCTGGTCAACTCGCTGTCCAAGTCACTCAAGGACTACGTCAACGACACGCACGACGCGACCGACCTCTCGGAGGTCCTCGCGTTCCTGGCCAAGGTCGTGCCGCCGAAGCCGGACGCCGAGGCGCCAGCGCGGCTGGTCCCGGGCGCGAAGGTCGAGCTGAGCGAGGGGGAGAAGGCCGCCCTGGCCAATGCCCTGACCCTCAAGGCCGACAGCGGCGGCATCAGTAGCGAGAAGGTCGTCGACAACGTGCCGGCACTCGCGGAGCCCCACGTGGTCGGGGGCAACCTGACCGACGAGGGCTGGAACAAGATCCTCGAGGCTGCCGCGCGCCGCATCGCCGCTGACAAGTACTCGATCCTGCAGGAGATGGTGAAGCAGGGCATGATGCGCCTGGTCGTCAGCGACGGCGAGATCCTCACCCGCCTGAAGTTCCACACCGAGACGAGCGACTACTGGAAACGCGTCAGCCGGACGTACGACAAGTCTACCAAGGAATGGGGCATCCGCGGCCGTACCGGTTTTGGGCTGATGCGCTGGATCGGCCTCTCCGGTGGCACCCAGAACAATACGCTGTCGGTCAGGACCTCGCGCACCACCGAAGGTGAGAACGAGAACACCACGATCGACATCTACGGGTCCGTCCGGATCCGCTTCAAGACCGACTACCTGCCGCTCGCCAAGTAACCCCTTGCGCCCGCCGGGGATCCACCCGGCGGGCGCAAGGCCATGGAGGTTTGCCATGTCCACTCACGGAATCCACGTCAACCTCGGCCTCGGAGAGTTCGTTGTTCAGCTCGTCCGCGAGACTGTCGACTCGCTGGTCGGCGCGCAGATCGAGCAGGAGCGACGATCGCAGGAGATCCTGGCGACCGCGACGAGCGACCCGGCGAGCCAGTTGTCGATCCGCGAGGAGGACATCGACCGCGAATTGCTGGCTAGATTCCCCGAGGACGAGATCGTCATCGGCGCGAAGTACGTGCGCGCCGACGTCGGCGTTGCCGAGGCGCCAGCGTTCGCGGCCCGCCTCGGCCTGACGCTAGCGGACCAGGACTCGATCCCCAAGCTGGGCGGACGGGTGCTGTCCAAGACCGGGGTGGAGCACGTCCGTGCCCGCATCCGGGAGTTGCTGGCCCAGAGCGCCCAGCTGGCCGCGCGCCGCTTGATCGAACGCGGCGTCCCGCGCGTGGAGGTGACGGCCGGGCGGATCGTCGCCAAGATCGCGTTGCACGCCGTCGAGCTCGACGAAGAATCCTCGCCGGCGGTCGAGCGTCTGCAGCTCGACGCGGACCCGCAGGCGAACCCCAACCTGCCGGCGCCGACAAGGCCGACCCTGCTCGCTCGCGGGGACGCCGCCCGCGCGCTATCCGACCGGCTCGCCGAGGAGCGCCGCAGCCTCCGCATCATCGCCGCCCCGGGTGAGAAGCGACCCGCGGAGCAGGTATGGGGAGAGCTCGAGCTGACGTTCCGGACGGTGACGTCATGAGGCTCCGTTCCGTCGACGCGGCCATGCATCGCGTCCTCGCGGAGGAGCTGCGGGCAGCGGGCCAGACGGTGTCCGCGACGCTGCCCCGGCTCCGTGGTCTGCCCACGGTGACAGCGATCGAGCTGCGGATCCCACGAGGCGATACGGGGACCGTGGACACTGTTCGGATAGATCTTCGCGGCGATCCGTAACGTTGCGCAATTTAGCGCAACGAAATCGTATGGCTCGCTAGATCCACGTGGTCGACTCCGACGTTGCCTCAGACTCGGGTTTCGCTTTCTTAGGCGGCCCGAGCGGGTGGTGAGACCTCCCAATGAGGGAGGATGGTTGGCTGGCGTCTCGAACATTGGGTCGTCAAGGTGATCGACTTCGGCCTCGCACTCGTGGTGCTCGTCCTATGGAGCTTGAAGTGGTGGTCGGTGGCTGAGAATGCCGGGATCCACGCGGAATCGGGGACGGCCGCGGCCGTGGTCAGGAAATCGGAGGCCGGGGTTCAACTTGCTCTTCGTGACCACGAGAACGCGAACATGTGCACTGTTGCGAGACCCTAAAACGGAGCCTCTGCTTGGGCAGCATCGCGTTGATCCTTGTTGCTCCCTGAACGCGAGGTTGGCGCGGCTCAAGAGGTATGCCGGAGTTCGGCGAGCCACGCATCGATGGTGCAGGAGTCGACCGTCAGGCCCAGGCCGCCGGCCTGCTCGACGAGAGCGGCAAGACGCTTGCGTCCGCTCTGCAGGCGAGTGCGGATGGTGCCCGACGGGGTTTCGAGGACGACGGCGATCTCCTCGACTGTGAGGCCACCGAAGTAGTGGAGGTCGAAGATCGTCTGCCAGGCGATCGGGAGGGCGTAGAGCGCCGCGGCGAGGCGTTGCGAGGCCTCGCTGGCGGCCGCCGACTGGCTCGGACTGACGCCCACGTCGAGGAGCGTGTCGACGGCCGTGTCGGTGAGCTTGCCGAGGAGCCGCCGTTTGGCACGCAGATGATCGATGAACAGACGGTCGGCGATCCGAAACACGTAAGCACGGAAGCTGCGGAGCTCGGGGAGACGGGACTGAGCCTCCCAGCAGCGGGTGAACGTCTTCTGCGTGAGGTCATGGGCCTCGTCGGGCGCGCGGCGCTCGTGGAACCGCAGGACCTTCGCGTAGTAGCGGGCGAACAATCGCCGCGCCGCGTCTTGGTCGCCGGCCCGCCAGGCGGCGACCAGAGCTGCGTCGGTCGGTTCGAAGGGGTGAGAGGGTGCATCACACATCGCGGTCTCCTGGAGGGATCGGGTTTCGTCTGTCCCCGAGACGTCGGCCCCGCGCATCCGGATTGCCGTCGCCGTTCCTGCGCCCATCGTCGCCCGGCTGCTTCCGGAGGTCGAGCGATGTCTGCTCGATTGCGCGCGCTCCATGACCCTTGCCGTGACGGACCAATCAGCGATACTGAGCCGATGACCGGCGAAGACCCGTTGGCTTCGGTCGCGGATCAACTCGCCGACCGGCTCAACGCAGGGGAAATGGTGCGGGCCGGCAGGCTCGTGCTCCACAAACCGCTGGGGAAGGGTGGGTCAGCGCGGGTGTTCGAGGCTTGGGACCAGTCGCTACATCGCCGCGTCGCGCTCAAGCTGCTCGGCCCCGGCCGGGTGGACCGGGTGCAGATCGAGCGGCTTACCCGGGAGGGTCGGGCGCTCGCCGCCGTGCGCCACCGAAACATCGAGGAGATATACGAAGCTGGCGAGATCGAGGGGGTGCCGTACATCGCGGTCGAGTACATGCCGTCGACGTTAAAGAAGCGCCTCGACGAAGGTCCACTGGCGGCCCAGATCCTGGCGGACTTCATCGATGCAGGCGAAGGGTTGCTCGCTATTCACCGGACGAACCACGTCCACCGCGACTTCAAACCCGAGAACGTAGGCATCGCCGCCAACGGGACGATCAAGCTTTTGGATTTCGGCCTCGTCGGCGATGCGGACGCGGTCGGGGTCGCCGACGACCCGCGTCCCGGTGATCCTCGACTCACCGTCCCTGGCCTGGGTACGCCCAGGTTCCGCGCCCCGGAGGCGACGCGCGGCGCGGCCATCGGTCCGCCCGCGGATCAATATAGCTTCTGCGTCTCGCTGCTCGACGCGCTGACCCGAGAGTTGAGTCGGAACGTCCACAGGCCCGATGAGATCCCGCGGCAGCTGCGCAAGTTGCCGCCAGCGCTGTCGAGGATCATCAAGATCGGCCTCAGTGAGGCGCCCGACAAACGCTGGTCAGACATGGGCGTGCTGCTGACGCGTCTCCGTCGTTATCAGCACCGCTGGCGCCGCCGGGGCGCAGTGGCGGTATTCGCCTGCGGGCTCGCGGGGATGACCGCCCTGTTGCTGACTCGAGCCGATGAACACGACATCTGCCGCGACATCGCTGCCTCCGAGGCCGAGGGCGCGTCCGACGCGGGGAAGCTCCAGGCGCTGCTGATGGCCACCGGGGACACCGGGGAGGGTCGTCGCGCGCTGGCAACAGGACACCTGGACGAGTACACGCGGACCTGGCTGCAGGTCCGAACGGACGGCTGCGTGGCTCAACGACGCGGCCAGATCTCCGACGCGACGTACGAGGCGCAGCTCACCTGCCTCCGGCGCCGCCGCGACTATCTCGAGGCAGTGATGGCGCGGGCGAACAACGATGCGCTGGATCCTGACGCGATCGTCGAGGCGCTGTCGACGCTGACCCGGATCGACGGCCCGGCCGCCTGCGGCGATTATGAGCGGCTCGACACCCGCCGCACGCCGGCATCGACACCTGAGGGTCGGGCGTTCGAGGCGGACGCCTCGCGCGAGATCGCCGAGATCGAGCTCGACATTCTGCAACGGCGCTACTGGCTGGCGGACGAGCGTCTGGGCCAGTTGATCGCCCGCGCCGAGGCGACAGGGGCTACGGCGCTGGCGGCGGACCTTCGGCGGATGTCCGGCTGGCTCAACACGCGCCTGGGCCGGCGGGAGCGCGCAGAGGCCGACCTCGACGCAGCCTATCACCTCGGACTAGAGAGCAACAACTTCCCCGCGATGACGGCGGCGATGACTCACTTGGGGTGGTACCTCGGTTCACAACAGGGGCGCTACGCAGAGGCAGAGGAGCGCCTGCGCCTGGCTGATCGGCTGATCGCCAACAAGGACGCGAAGATTCCGGCGGAGCTGCGGGCCGAGTTGCTCACCACGCGCGGGTGGATCGCCGTGAGCCAGGGGTACATCGAAACCGGTGAGCAATTCATCGCATCGGCGATCGCCGAGATCGAGGCAGCGTACGGGACCGAATCGCTGCTGCTGCAACGACCCTATAATTATCTTGGGATGATCGCGCACATGTTCCACGACGACCAACCCGGAGCAATCGTATGGTACGGGCGAGCCGCCGAGGTCCTGCGCGGCGAGCTCGGCGATAGAAATCCGGCGCTGGTCGTGCCGACGATCAACACCGCCGTGGCCGCAGTGATGGCCGGGGACTACGATACTGCCGAGCGCACTCTGATCGTGGCCGAGGACCTGATCAGGACGCACGAGATGGTAACCGACACCGCCAAGATGGAGGCCCTGATCGTCCGCGGGGAGATTCACCTCCACTACGGCGAGCTGGACGAGGCCGATCGAGTCCTGGCGACCGCGATGCAGCGGGTGAGTGACCGCTTGCACAACCACGATCGCTACGCTGCGACGACGCTGCTGATCCAGGGTCGGGTCGCACTGGCCCGCGGGGAGGCCGCCTCGGCTGTAATCCTGTGCACGCAGGCGCTCGACCTCCGCACCGTCCATGGCAACAACGAGACGGCGTTCGGCCACCCGGAGGCCCTGTACTTCCTCGCCCGTGCGCTCACGGCCGAGGGTAGCGAGCCGACCCTGGCGGCAGCGCTGATGGAGGCGGCCTGGAAAGATTTGCTGCCGTTCAACGGCACGTACACCGGCCGGCTCCTGCGCGAGATCGACGAGTGGACGAGCGAGCAACCAGACGGGCGACCTACGACTTCGGGGGGTCGAGCCAGTACTCAAAGTGGTGCGGGTCGAACGACCGGGCCCAGCATCCGCCCCAGGCGGAGCAGAAGCGGCGAAACTGGCTGAAAACACGGTCGAGTCTCCCAAGCCTCCCTCCAACCCGTCTCCGAACACGGGGATGTCGCGGTACGACACAACGGCGAGGCCCGCCGGCTCGTCCTTCACGCGGTTGTGCCAGTCCTACGTCACCGCGGCCATGCTGCTCCGCTTCTCCTGCCGACTTCCTCGCGCAGCTAAAGAAAAGCGGCCACGTGTGCCGGGTCGAGCTGAGCGCGTAGCTTGACCTCGCCACGGGCTGCCCGAGGGGTTGTTGTCATGAGGCCGACAAAAGCATCCTTTCACGGCTTTGGTATTGCAGGGTCTTGCCAGCCGAGGTCGATCGTCCCGAGCCACAGGCTGCCGCCGATGCGGAGGTGAGTGCTGGCCGCGGCGAACCTCCGGGCCCGCCAAGGTCCTCAGATGGGTTGCGAGCGAGGTGGATCAACGAGATGCGCAGCGACGCGTTACCTGGTCCGAAGGCCAGGTCCGATAGGCACCGAGACAGCGGTCAAGGTCGCCCGGATCCGGCCCTGGGGCTGTCAACAGCGCCCCGCCTGCAAGTTGCCGGACGGGCACATGCGCGGCGGTGAGATCCCCGGGTCTGGCCCGATCCTGGCCCGATTTTGTCGCGATCCGGCCCTGTCTCGAGACAACTTCCCGAATTCTGGCTCGTATGGCCCCCTGCGCGGCCACATGCACCACATCACCAACATAGCGATCGTTCGCCGTCTGAATCGTGGGCTGTTGCTCAAAATCAGTGTTTCGACTGGAACGGCATTCCAGATCCTCCCGCGTGGCCCGAAGGCCGCGGCTTGCGCGGCGGTGCCGTCCAGGTCGGCCCAGCCACCCCTTGATTCTGGAAGTTCTGGCAGAAGCGCGAAGAATCCGCGCGAGTCTTGCCGATGCACTGAGCCGCTCCCGGTATGGCTGACGCCTCCGAGCGCGGACCCAGAGCGCGGTGGGGCCGTCCAGCGGGCAGGCCATCATCGCTCGCAAGCTCAATGGACGCCCGTGGCGGCGTCACGCTGCGGTAAGGGATCCAAAAGCAGCCTCGGCCGCGGCACATTCACCGCGCGACCATTGCCGAGCTCGCCGGCCCGGTTCTCACCGCCCATGCATTTGACGGTCCCGTCCGCGAGACCGATGCAGACGTGCGTCGCGCCCGTTGTTATCGCCACGGCCCCCCCATGGAGTCATGGATTCGCTTCTCCGGGCCGCCCGGGCTCCAACAGGCGACGTGGTCGTCGCCCAGGGTAATGCCACAGATCCGGTCGTCGAAGGCGTCGATCATGGAATATCGCTGCTCGGATGCGACGAGTCGCCTCTCGTACCCTGGACTAACTGAAGTAACGATGCAGTGCACCTCTCCGCTGCCGGTCAGGGCGCAGACGCTGTCCTCCGCGGAGGCGATCCGCCGTACATCCTGGAGCTCGGACGTGCCGATGCATTCGTTGAGCGGACCCAGACAGCGAACCTCCCGACCGCGGGTACGCACATAGATCTCCGGGCCGTATTTAGGCAGAGCGAGCTCCATCGCCCCGTCGACCCGGCCTTCTTCCCGAACGACGTAAGGCGAAGCGTGCACGGCCCAGCGGCTCACGCGGCCGTCGCGGCTGAGTGCGCAAGCACGGTTCGTCTTGATGTCGATGCCGATGCCGATGCCGATGCCGATGCCGATGCCGATGCCGATGCCGATGCCGATGTCGATATCGATGACATCGACGACCCCAGGCGGAGAGCGCCATTTTGCTTCGGAGCGCAGCGCCCCGCGGGGGTCGACGTGGGGGAGTTCTCGGCAAGCGACCCCATCCGCCGTGCGGACACAAGTCGCGGCCGCGCTGGTGACCATCTCGGCCACTCCAGCGAGCCGGCCGACGCGCACAGGCCGGGTCCACGCTTCGGCGGTCCCCCAGCAATCGATGGCACCGCCCCGGGACGCGGCGCACGTGACCCCCGCCGCCGCAGCCAGGGCGTGAAGTCCGGGCAGACGGACCCTCCCGGTCTCGCCATGCCGCATGGCCGTCGCCGATCTGGCCATGCGCATCCTTCCCCAGACACCACTCGCCGCACCGACTTCACGGCGTCAGCGTGCAGCCGCCGTCGAGTGTCAGTTTTCACGAGCATTCCCCCCTCCTGAGCTGAGTTTCTCACGAGCATTCCCCCTCTGGGCGGCTGAGTTTCTCACCGGCATTCCCCCTCTGGGCGGCCGAGTTTCTCACCGGCATTCCCCCTCTGGGCGGCCGAGTTTCTCACCGGCATTCCCCCTCTGGGCGGCTGAGTTTCTCAGGACCATTTCCCCCTGCGTGACGAGACGAGTAGCCCTCTCCGGGTCGGCGAGCGAGCCGATCCGGAGAGCCGATGGCGTACCGCGAGATCACGATGATCGAAATCAAAGAAGTACTACGACGATGGGTCAGCGGGATCCCGAAGAAGCGCCTCGCGGCGCAACTCGGGCTCGATCCGAAGACCGTACGACGCTACGTGCAGGTCGCCGAGCAGTGCGGCGTGTGCCTCAAGGACGGGCTTGCGGGCCTGACCGACGATCGTGTGAGCGCGGTGATCATCGCGCTCAAGCAGCCAGCCGCGCACCCGCACGGAGATCCGTGGTGGGCCTGCGAGGCGGAGCGCTCGTTCATCGAGGAGCACCTCAAGGACGGTCTGCGGCTGACCAAGATCCTTCGGCTGCTGACACGCAAGGGCGTGCAGGTGCCGTACTCGACGCTGCACCGCTTCGCCGTGCAGGAGCTCGCCTTCGGGCGCAAGGCGGCCACCGTGCCGGTCGCCGACGGCGAACCGGGCCACGAGTTGCAGGTCGACACGGGCTGGGTGCTGAGCCTCGAGCCCGACGACGCCGGCGTACGTCGGCGCAAGAAGGCCTTCGTCTTCACGCCGAACGTGTCGCGCTACCGCTTCGTCTACCCGATCGAGCATGAGACCACCGCCGAGGCGATCGCAGCCTGCGAGGCCGCCTGGGCGTTCTACGGCGGGGTCTTCCGCGTCATGGTCATCGACAACATGAAGGCCGTTGTCGCCAAGGCTGATCGACTTGAGCCACAGATCATCGAGGGCTTCCGCGAGTACGCGCAGGCACGCGGCTTCTTCGTCGACGCCACGCGTGTGCGCCGACCCAAGGACAAGCCGCGGGTCGAGCGAGCAGTCCGCGATGTCCGCGACGATTGCTTCGCGGGCGAGCAGTTGCGCGACCTCGACGAGGCGCGTGAACGGGCGCTCCGGTGGTGCCGCGATGAGTACGGCATGCGTCGGCACAGCACCACCCATCGAATGCCGCGCGAGCACTTCACCCACGTCGAGGTGCCCGAGCTGCTGCCCGTACCCGCCGAGCCCTACGACGTGCCGCGATGGTCGACGCCGAAGATCGCACGCGACCACTTCGCGCAGGTCGAGCGTGCGCTGTACACCCTGCCGACGCGGCTGATCGGGCGGACGCTGGATGCCCGCGCGGATCGCGGCCTCGTCCGCTTCTATGACCGCGGTCGACTCGTCAAGACCTGCACGAGGCTGCCACCCGGTGGCCGCCACATCGACCCCGAGGACTACCCCGAGCACAAGCGAGGCTATGCCATGCGAGACATTGAATTTCTGCAGAAGACCGCCGACGAGCTCGGCCCCTCGATCAGCGCGATGGCCCGGCGCCTGCTCGACGACCCGCTACCCTGGACGCGGATGCGAAGCGTCCAGGCCCTGATCTCGCTCGCCAGGCGCTACGGCGCCGAGCGAGTCGACGCGACCTGCGTCACCGCGCTCGCCCACGACATGCTCAGCATGCATCGCCTGCGTCGCATGCTCGAGACCGCCGTGGCGGAGATCAAACCCGAGCCGACGCGGGCACTACCGCCGGGAAGATTCCTCCGACCGGCCGGGCACTTCGCGCTCAACCCGACGACCACGACGACCACCAACACCACCGGAGAATCATCATGAACCCCGACGTCATCACCACCGATCTGAAACAGGTCCTGAAGCGCCTCAAGCTCGGCCCCATCCTCGACACGCTCCCCGAGCGCCTCGCCCTCGCCAGGCAGCAGAAGATGCCGCACCAGGACTTTTTGCTGCTGATCCTCTCCGATGAGGTCACGCGCCGCGACAGCGTCTCGGCCCAGCTCCGGGCTCAACGTGCTCGACTCGATCCCGCCCACCAGCTCGAGGGATGGGACGCGACCGCCAACGTCCGCTACGACGCCGAGCTGTGGAACGAGCTGTGCTCGCTGCGCTTCCTCGAGACCCACGCGCACGTCGCCGTCGTCGGGCCCGTCGGCGTCGGCAAGACCTTCCTCGCCCACGCGCTCGGTGCCGCGGCCTGCCGACGTGGTTACAGCGTGCTCGCGCACCCCTGCGACCGGATGCTCAAGGCGCTGCGCCATGCTCGACTCGACGCGACCCACGAGGCCGAGCTGCGCAAGCTGCTCTCGGTCGATCTGCTGATCCTCGACGACTTCGGTCTCGACGCGATGGACGCCACCGAGAGCCGCGACATCTACGAGCTCTTCACCGAACGTCACCGCCGAGGATCGATCATCGTGACCTCCAACCGCGGGCCCGATGAGTGGCTCGCCACCTTCGCCGATCCCGTGCGGGCCCAGGCCGCCGTGGATCGATTCACCAGCAACGCCTACGACCTGGTCATCGACGGCGAGTCCTACCGCGCCCGCCAGAAACCGGCCCTCTCACGCTCGCCGAAAACTGGATCCCGGAGGGCGGCCTGATCCACAATCGCCCCCGTCACGCAGATGGATCCCAGGGGGGGAATGGTGCTGAGAAACCGGGGTCCCATGCTGGTGAGAGCCGACACTGGGCCCCGAGCAACCGCCCCCCGCAGATGCTATCTTCACCGACGTGCACACGCGACTCTTATGGCTGGGGCTCCTGTCCGGTGGATGTTCGGTGGACAATCCGTGGTTTGGGCTAGCGTCGCAGGGCGAGACGACAATGGCGACGACGGACGAAGACTCCGGCGCCACGACCTTGCTGCCGACCACAGACCCGAGCGCCACGATGACAGCGAACGGCCCGGGCTCGGGGAGCTCGGGCGTGCTGACGGCGACAGCGAGCGCGACCGGAGACGTGAGTACGACGATGAACGGCGCGGAGACGGGGCTACCTCTGCCAGACCTGGGGGTGATCTGCGGCAACAACATGGTCGAGGGGAAAGAGCAATGCGACGACGGCAACGACGTTCCCGCCGACGGATGTGAGCACAACTGCCGACCAATGTTCGAGGTCATCGAGATCCCGGGGCTAAAGAACCCGAGGGACCTCGCCGTGGCGGACTTCAACGGGGACGGCAAGGTCGATCTGGTGGTCGCGCACCAGGGCACCATGGACATCGACGCCGAGTATACGATCCTCATCAACAAGGGCGGAGGGGAGTTCGTGCTGGAGCCGCGCGACGTGCCGCTGTTGAAGGACGCCCAGCGCGTGCTGGTGGGGCAGCTTACAGGTGACGCGCGGCCGGATCTGCTGCTCATCAACGCCCTCGGTCAGGTGCAGGTGCTGGAGAACTTGTGCGACGGCGACCTGGTAGAATTCGAGCCGCAGATCGGGTTCATGGCGCCGTCGCTGGTCGGCGGCCGCGGGTCGCAGCTCGCGGATCTCAACAATGACGGCCTCGACGACCTGCTGCTGCTGACCAACCTCGGGAAGCTCTATACCTACGTACGGACCGGTGGCGCGTTCATGCCACCATCGGTGTATCTGCTCGATCTGCCGGAGCCGGTGGCGGTGGCCGCGGGAGAGCTGATCCTGGGTTTCGCCGGGCCGCACGTGGTGGTCGCGCATGCGGTCGCGGGCCAACAGCTGAGTCCGCTGATCAACAACGGCAACGGCTCCCTGACCAAGCAGCCCCCGTTGCTATCGCATTGTGAGTCGGCGACGGCTGCAGCAGTGGCGATCGGCGACGGCGATCAAATCGGGTCGAACGATCTGGTGGTGGCCTGTGCCAGCGGCCGGGTGACGCTTGCCGGCGCGGATGGCGAGGGCGAGTTCTTCTACGCCCTGGAGGCCCCGGTCGAACAGTTCGTCGACGCGGGCACTCTGGATATCTACGGAGTCGACACGAGGTCGGACGTGTATGGGGTGTCGGCGACGGACAGCGCGGTGGTCATATGGGTGCAGACCGTCAAGGATTTCCTGCCGGCGCACCAGGAAGTGCTGAGCTCCAAGCCCACGACCGCGGTGGTGGTGGACATCGACGCCGACGGGGCGTCAGACCTCGCGGTGCTTCTACCCGAGGCGTTCAAGGTCGGGCTGCTGCTCAATCAGACCCAGAAGAACTAGGCGGCCGAGGCGTAATGGGTGTAGTACACCGGGCAGAACACATTCTGGCCTCCCAGCGCCACGCCGAGGCCCGGTGAGCGAGTGTCAGCGCCTGCGAGTCGCTGCCGCTGCGTTCGGGGCCCCGGTCAGGGCGCGACCACCTGGAGGTCGCGATAATGCGGGTGCGCCGGGGCGATCGGCAGGCTCGGCCCGGCGCCGAGCGTGAAGGGGAGCTCGAGGCGCGGCCCATCTGCGACCGGGATCTGTCCTCGCTCGCGTGTCATCGCCTCGCCGTCCACTACACCTATACCCGCGAACTCGGCCGCGGAGCGCTCGAGCTCGGCGCCCTCGCGGCCGGCACCCGCGTCGGCTACGACGACTTCGTCGGGCTGGCGACTTCGCCAGGTGCGAGTGCGACGTCGCACCTTCGCCATGGCTATGCTCTTGCAATCCGGTTGCGTATGTGCGAAGTCGCTGGACGTGACCCTCACGACCGACCATCGCCTCCCGGTGACCGTGCTGTCTGGCTTCCTCGGGGCGGGCAAGACGACCCTGCTCAACGCGGTGCTGCGCAACCGCGCCGGCCTCAAGGTGGCCGTGATCGTCAACGACATGAGCGAGGTGAACGTCGACGCGCAGCTGGTCCGCGACGGCGGCGCGGAGCTCAGCCGGGTCGACGAGCGGCTGGTGGAGATGAGCAACGGCTGCATCTGCTGCACGCTGCGGGAGGATCTGCTGGTCGAGGTGACCCGCCTGGCCCGTGAGCGGCGCTTCGACTACCTGCTCATCGAATCGACGGGGATCTCCGAGCCGCTCCCGGTGGCCGAGACCTTCACCTTCGCGGACGAGCACGGCGCCCGCCTGGCCGACGTCGCCCGCCTCGACACGATGGTCTCGGTCGTCGATGCGGTCAATTTCCTGCGCGACTACGAGGGCGCGGTCAGCCTGCGCGAGCGCGGCGCGGCCCTCAACGACGAGGACGGACGCACCATCGTCGACCTCCTCATCGACCAGGTGGAGTTCGCCGACGTCCTGGTCATCAGCAAGACCGACCTCGTCACCGCAGCGGAGCTGGAACGGCTCGAGGCGATCCTCTGCACCCTCAACCCCGCGGCGCGGATCGTCCGCGCCGCCCATGGTGATGTCCCGGTGGCGGAGATCCTGAGCACCGGGCGCTTCGACCTCGCGCGCGCGTCGCAGGCGGCGGGCTGGCTCAAGGAGATGCGCGGCGAGCATCTCCCGGAGAGCCTCGAGTACGGGATCTCGAGCTTCGTGTACCGCGCGACGGTGCCGTTCCATCCGCGCCGCTTCTGGACCCTGATAAATCGCCGCTGGCCCGGCGTGCTGCGCTCCAAGGGGCTGTTTTGGCTGGCGACGCGCATGGACGTGGCGATGAGCTGGTCGCAAGCCGGTCGCACGCTGCGCGTCGGTCAGGCCGGTGTGTGGTGGGCGACGCGCCCGCGCAAGACCTGGCCGAGCGACCCCGCCGCCCGCGCGGAGATCGACCGCCACTGGCGTCTGCAGTGGGGCGACCGTCGGCAAGAGCTCGTGTTGATCGGCGCCGGTATGGATCGCGAGGCGTTGACCGCGGAGTTCGACGCCTGCCTCATGTCCCCCGACGAGATGCGCGGCGGCAAGAAGGCCTGGATCACGCTGGAGGACCCCTTCCCGGAGTTCGGAGGCGGCGAGGCAGACGCGGCACCGCAGGCCCAGGGAGGACAGTGATGTCCACGATTCGCGGAAGCAACGGGAGGCCCTGGGTATGGTCGATCGTCGGCTTGGCTGTGGCCGGCTGCGGCTCGGTCGCAGGCATGAGCGCCGCGGAGGACGAAGGGCCGGGCGGGAGCGCCAGCTCCGGCGATGGGACGACCGGCCAGACGACGACCGTGGCGACGGACACGACCCCGACAGAGGGCACGACCGGGCCCACGCCGCCCGCCACGCCCATCGTGGCGTGCGACGAGTGCTTCCCCTTCGAGCAGCTCCCGCCGTCGCTCCGGACCCGCGCGGAGGAGTTGCTGCTTGCCGCGCTCGACCGGGAGGCGCTCTACACCCTCGCGGCCGACATCAAGCCGATGAGCTCCGGCTTTGTGTCACTCGCATACCCGGAGGCTGAGCCGCCCGCCGAACTCGACGATCTGCGGCAGATCTTCGCCGCGTGGACCTGCACCCCCGAGCTCAGCGCCGGGCTGCAAGTGTTCCATCAGACCTTCGACGGGGTCGCTTACGCCGACGGCGTCGTGTTTCACACCCCGCGGGTCGCAGGGGTCGTCGAAGCGTTCTCCGAGGTCTTCACGGCCATCGGCGTCGCCGCGGACGATCCCGCGATGGTGATCGTCGACGCGGTCGACGCCGACCCGACGAACAACCGCTTCCGCGGCTATGGCCACCTGTTCGGCTACCCGGCGCACGCGGTCGACTTCTTCGTCGAGGCGGAGGAGCAGGAGGCGATGACCGGCGAGTTCGTCGAGCGCGACTTCATCCACATTCCCACCTTCGAGGCGGACGAGGGGCGCTTCGTCTACGCCGTGCCGAAGGGGCACCAGGAGAACGAGGACGACGCGGCGCTGCGTGCCCGGGCTGCGCCGGTGCTCACCCGCTACAAGCAGCTGCGCGCCGAGGCGATCGGCGACGGCAAGCCGGGCGTCCTGCAGCTCGTGCGCACCTGGTTCGACGACGGGGACGGGAATTGTTCGCCTCGCCACGCGGTGCCCGGAGCGTAGATGCTGGGCCCGGAGACAGCCCCGGCGGTCACGATCATCGGCGGGCCCTCGGGCGCCGGCAAGACCACGCTGCGCGACCACCTGCTGCGCAGCGGCCACGGCCTGCGCGTAGCGATCCTCGACAACGTCGACGGGCCCGCTGGCGAGATCGACCTGGTCAGCGCGCACGGCAGCGAGCTCGGGACGCTGCGCGGGGGCTGCATCTGCTGCTCGCTCCGGGGTGAGCTCGTCGCGGCGATCCTCGGATTGATCGTCGCGCAGCCAGCCCCGGAGCACATCATCGTCGAGACGAGCGGTGCGGCCGACCCCGGTGCGATCGCCGAGGCGCTCGGCGTGCTCGAGCTCCGCGGCATCATCCGCCACACATCGGTGCTCGCGGTGTTCGATGTCGAGCAGTTCACGCGAACCGCGTACGAGCGCGACCACCGGCGCCTCCTGCGTCGCCAGCTGCGCGGGGCCGACCTGATCATCCTCGGCAAGACCGACCTCGTCGAGGCCGCCCGCCTCGCCGCCGTCGAGGCCGCGCTGCGAGAGCAGTTGCCCCGTGCTCGTATCCTGGCCGCCCAGCACGGGCGCGTGGCCCCGGAGCTGGTGCTCGGCGTCGGGCAGCACGCGCCCGACCTCGCGCACGCGGCTGCCGGCGCTCGCCCCGGCTTTGTCTCATGGCGTTACACATCGGACGAGCCGCTCGCCTTGCAGTCGCTGCGACGTGCGCTCGACGAGCTCCCCCCGGGTGTGTTCCGCGCCGAGGGGGTCGCGCGTCTGGCAGAGGCGCCGTCGCATCGCGCCCTGATCCATATGGTCGGACTGCGCGGCCAGATCGTGCTCGGCGCGCCCTGGGGCGACGATTCACCGAGCTCGTCGCTGGTGTTCATCGGCCAGCCTGGAGGGCTCGATGGCGAGTCCCTACGCGTCGTGCTCAACGCCTGCGCGGAGCGCGAGGGTGCGTCGCGCTCCGCGGAGCTCACGACGATCATCCCTCCGGCGCCCTGGCTGCGCGCCTAGCTGACGAAGACGCAGTCCGTGGTCTGTTGCAATGTCATTGCGTTAATGCTAACCGACCGAGCATGGACGAAATGAAGACGAGCGACAACCGGGTCCCGGTGACGGTGCTGACCGGCTTCCTCGGCGTGGGGAAGACCACCCTTTTGAACCGCATCCTGAGCGAGCAGCACGGCAAGCGGGTGGCGGTCATCGAGAACGATTTCGGCGAGGTCGGGGTCGACCAGGCGCTGGTGATCAACGCCGACGAGGAGATCTTCGAGATGAACAACGGCTGCATCTGCTGCACCGTGCGCGGCGACCTGATCCGCATCCTCGGGAACCTCATGCGCCGGCGCGAGAAGTTCGACCACATCCTGATCGAGACCACGGGGCTCGCCGACCCCGGGCCGGTCGCCCAGACCTTCTTCGTCGACGAGGACCTGCGCACGCAGGTCAGGCTCGACGGCATCGTCACGCTCGTCGACGCCCGCCACGTGCTGCTGCACCTCGACGACAGCGACGAGTGCAAGCAACAGGTCGCCTTCGCCGATGTCATCCTGCTCAACAAGACCGACCTGGTCGAGGCCGCGGAGCTCGATCGCCTGGAGCAGCGGATGCGCAGTATGAACGCGCTGGCCCGGATCCATCGCACGCGGCACGCCGAGGTCGATCTCGGGGTCGTGCTCGACATCGGCGGCTTCGATCTCGAGCGCGCCCTCGCGGTCAAGCCGACCTTCCTGGAGCCCGAGTACCCCTTCGAGTGGGCCGGTCTCTACGACCTCGAGGCTGGCACCCACACCCTGCTGTTACAAGACGGTCCCGATGCATTCATGCGCATCCTGATGTTCCCGGCGGACGGCGTCGACGCGCCCGATGGGCTGGAGGAGCTGGCCTTGCGCCGGTTTGCGGACGAGGACGCGGTCGTGGTCCCGGGCTACACGATCGTGCCGGGCGCCCCTCAGCCGTTTCGTCTGGCGCTGCCGCCGGCCGGACCGAACAAGTTTCCGGTCGAGGTGATCCGTCCGGGTCGCTTCATCCTGTTCACGCAGCACCAGCCGGCGGAGTTCGAGCTCGAGCTCCAAGGCCCCGCTGGCCGCCGTCTCGCGCCCGTCGCCGACAAGCTGTACGAGGCTGGCCACGAGCACG
>Ga0209480_10000313_pt1 | contig 41537 bp, 29 predicted proteins | sample JI61114C2DNA_FD_187501 | JGI IMG/M metagenome (GOLD analysis project Ga0209480, IMG submission 187501) | Wastewater effluent complex algal communities from Wisconsin, to seasonally profile nutrient transformation and Carbon sequestration -... | ecosystem: Engineered > WWTP > Effluent > Algae... | reverse complement strand
CTGATATGGATGCCTTCATCGACGATGTCGTGAAAGGTGCTAAAAAGGTAGGTGTTCCTGATGCTCAAATCACTAAAGTAGGAGTAGTTCTCGAAAGTTTGAGAGCTGACATAGTTCAGAAGTAAGAATTTTGTGAATTTATATTTGCCCTCAATCCGGTTTAGGCCGGGTTGGGGTTTTTTATTTTCAGTTTTCCGTTGACTGAAGTCAACGGCAATTGAAGGCGAAGAGCAAAGACATCTTTTATTCCAAATATTCGTTCTAATTTAAATAGTACTTTTATACCCAATAAATTAAATTACCATGATCTCTTATAACGTCTCTTTGACTGTCGACACCGACACCGAAATGGAATGGATAGAATGGATGAAGCTCCACCACATCCCTCGCGTCATTGCTACCGGATGCTTTGTAGCATACGATTTCTACAAGTTGATCAAGCCGGAAGACGAGGAGGGTGAAACATTTATCCTTCAATATAAAGCTATAAATATGGAGCAATATGACACATATGTAGAGCAATATGCTTACGATCTCCAGCAAGAAGGATTGAATAAATTTCCAGATAAATTCGTAGCTTTCCGAACATTGATGGTAGAAGTATAGTCAACCTGAATCTTAAAGAATTGTTATCGTAGCAATAAAAATTAGATATTATCAGACTATTTGTATTTTTGCAGCATAATTCAACCATTTCGTGAAAGAAAAACTCAGAAAGTTTGGTCTTATTTCCATGATTGCATTGCTATACCTTAGCAATACAGGATTGCTATATTCTGTCCATACCTGCCTTCATACGGGAGCTTCTGTGATTGAATTCTCATATATGGTTTCTGAAGACGATCATTGTCCGCCCAATGATAATGAGCTACAATGCAATGACGTGAAAGACGATTGTTGCGCGCCAAAGGCGAAAGAAAAAAGCGACTGCCACACACATACCACCGAGTACAAAAAGGCAGACATCGTGTCAGTTAAGCCGGAGATCAAGGTCAATTCAATTCTTGACTATTCGGTTTTAAGCACTTTAATTTCATTTACTCCATTTATAACTCCAACCCAATCTGTTGATCAGAATCCATTTTGGGATTTTCTTAAACGCACCAAAACCTCCCGTGCCAGGACCGGACTGCAGCAGCGGATCGATCTCAATTCCTTCATTTGTTAGAATAATTTGGTTTTTGATTATTGGCTATTACAAGTCAATCTGAAATCTGAATGGATCCCCGTGATCTGTTTCAGGATTATTTACCAATATTATTAAGCAATGAAAATAAAACATATATTATTATTTTATATACTTATACTTTCCGGAAGTATTTTTGGTCAGAATGAACAGACCGGCATAAAGTCTCAACTCATAGATCAATCAGGCACCCCAATCATAGGCGCATGGATCTCCGTCAATCACGCCGGACCGAAAGTGCAGACTGATGAGAATGGATATTTTATCTTGAATAGTGTTACCTGGCCTGCACATCTGGACGTAGATCTTGGAGACGAAAACATCGTTCATGTCGATGTCGTTGACGCCACAGCAGCATTAAAGATCACTGCAAATAAAGTCGTAGAACTCAAAGAGGTAGTTATCAAGGAAAAAGTCAACAGGGAATTAAATACGCTTGAAACCCGTAACGTTGAGACGATTGGCAAAAGAGAATTTCAAAAAGCTGCTTGCTGCAGATTGAGCGAAAGTTTTGACAACAGTGGTTCGGTAAGTGTCAGTGAAACTGATGCCGTGACAGGCGCTAAAGAAATGGAGATACTCGGATTAAGGGGTATTTATAGTTTGATGACATTGGATAACATGCCGGATTTCTCTGGTATTAATTATCCATTTGCACTTGATATGATTCCCGGCACCTGGTTAAATCAAGTGGCGATTTCAAAAGGCATTTCCAATGCTATTAACGGTAGCAATGGATTTTCGGGTCAGGTAAATATTGGTCTAAAGAATCCATTCGAAGAGCCCCCGCTTTTTGTAAATGTATATGGTAATACCATGGGCAGATTCGAGGCAAATGTGCATTTGAACAAAGTCCTAAAGAACCCTGCATTTGCAACTGGACTTTTCGTTCACGGAAGTAAAAACTTTGTCAAAACAGACTACAACAATGACAATTATCTGGACATGCCGCTTTCATCCCAGTTCAATGTCTTGTATAAAATTGCAATGAACGGTCTCGGTCCCTGGGAAAGTGGCCTAAGCGTTCACTTCGTAAAAGATCAAAGGGAAGCAGGTCAGGCAAATGTCGATCCTGAACATCCATATGTGGCAAAAAGTGATGCTCAGCGTTTTGCCATCAGCGGTAATACCGGTTATGTCGGTTTTGATAAGGAAGGTAGAACGATGGGTTTTAAATATCAATATTCAAATAATTTATTGGATGCTAATTATGGCGCACTTAATTACGCAGGAAAACAAAGCAAGGGTTATTTCCAGGCGTTGTATGAAGATAGATTCGATGAAGGAAATCACATCATTTATGCAGGCGGAAGTTTGCTTGCAGAAAAGTTGGAACAAGTGATTTCAAATGGGGATTATGATCGAAAAGAGTTTGTTCCCGGAGTTTATGCAGAGTATTCATACAATCCGGAGATCACGGCTGACGCGAGATTCGTAAAGAGATTTGGCTTAGTAGCGACCATAAGAGCGGATTTTCACAATTTGTACGGGACACAAGTAGCTCCTACACTTACTGCCAAGTATAACTTAACTCAGGATCAAGTCGTCAGAGCTAATATCGGTAAGGGCTACAGAACGCCCTATTTCTTTACAGACAATATTTCTTCCTTCGTGAATGGCAGACAATTCAGTATTGCAAATGAGCTAGAGGCAGAAGAAGCAATTAACTATGGTATTTCATATGTATTGAAATCGAAAATATCAGATCGAAACTTTACAGTTAATGGAGATTTATATCAAACTCGGTTTCAAAATCAAATCATCGTTGATCAGGAAAGTGATCTTAATAGTGTAAGAGTCAGTAATTTGGATGGCAATTCGGAGACAACCTCTGGGCTTATTAGTTCAAGTTATGATGTCATCGATGGCTTCAATGTCAAGGTGGCTTACAAATGGAATCACATTGTTTTCGATCAGCAGGGTGTTGAAGTGCACAAGATGTTGGTGCCTAAACACAGAGTATTGCTAGCCTTGCATTATACGACATGGGATCAGAATTGGGAATTCAGCAATACGACAACCTGGTTAGGTAATCAGGAATATCTTGTCCGCACACTGGAAAATGGGAATGCTATTCAGCAGAGACATGAAGCGAAACCATATTTGACTACAAATGCGCAGGTAACTCGTAAGTTTAAGGCATTCGACATCTATGTTGGTGGTGAAAACCTTACAAATGAAAGGCAAAAACTACCGATCCAGGGCATGGATAATCCACAAGGATCACTATTCGATGTATCACAGGTGTATGCACCGTTGATGGGCATCAGGGGATATGTGGGATTGCGATGGACGCTTTTTTAAGGAGTATTTGAAAAAAAGCAAAGCCGGGTCGATGTATATTGATTCGGCTTTTTTTATTATTGGCAATCTTGTTGCCTTTTATAGAATAATTTTATAATATTGTATTTACAAATTATTCACTTTATTCAAATTCCAAACTATGAAACTTATACTACTCTTTACTTTCCAAGCAATCTTATCAATTTCTTGTTTTTCGCAGGATGAGCCATGGTTTTTTTATAACCAAGACAATTCCGCAATATTTTCAATCAAAAATTACAAGGATGACTTGCTACTTATTTTTGAGGGGCCTGCATATAATTCTTCATTGAAATCTGGATTCAAAGTTATTGGAAAGGATGGAACAATTTTAAAGAAAGTAGAAACTCCTATCCATGGCACACCTTATATAAATGAAATTGGTGATAATTATCTTTTAAATTATATAGACTTTAAATATAATGGACAAAAAGAAATTAGATATGTCTCAAGGTTATTCGACAATGAGTTGAATTTAGTTGAAGATACAGCCATTTTAATGTCAAATCTTTGGTGCGAGCCCGATCCAACTGGGCTTTGCGATGTAGGATCAAACCAATTTTTTTTCATGTCCAATAATTCTCAAAACACAATAATTGGAACGATGGGTCATAAATTTGATTCGACACAATTGTTTTTAGTTAGGTACAATGATTTGGGATTTTTAACTTCTCTAGAAATTGACAATAAATGGATGAAGGTAGGATATAATTCATCGACTAATATAAAAGTTTTTCCACAGACTGACTCTACTTTTTACATTAATCAAAATGGTAATTTAGAGTTAAGAAATTATGATTTGAAAATACTTAAAATATATGATTACACTGGGTATGGACAAAATCAAATACTCCCATGGGACATTGTGGATTTTGAACGATTAGAAGATTCAACCTTTCTGATGATGGCAGGAGCTTACTACGAAAAACCCAATTTCGAGATTGAAAAAAAGATTATATTAGGAAATTTAGATAAAAATTTAGAATTTCAATATAAAGATACAACAGAAGTTCCGTCATATATTGTTGGAGACCCAATAATAAATTTTTTATTTGCAGGTGTAAATAAAGCAATTGTTAAGGAAAATAATAATACATATACCAGTATTTTGTCTTATGGTAACAATGAATCTTTTGATACCAGCTCAAGTAGAATTGTTGTTTTTAATTACGATAAAAATTTGAAAATAATTTGTCAGCAAACATACGTGGCAAGAGACAAGGATATTATAATTAAAGACTTAATAAGAGATAGTAAAGGAGATTACTTTGTTGCTGTAGTTTACGGTAAGAGGGAATTCCAATATTTAGATGTTAATTCTACTATAATTAAAATAAATGAAGGGTGCTCAATTGAAGGCATGGAAACCATTCAGGAATACCTCGGTGAATTATCTACAAGTATAATCAACGAAACTTTCGGAATACGACTGTGGCAAAATCCCATAGATAATAAGTTGGTGATTCATGCTGAACGATCCTTTCCTCCCGGCGATCCAACTATTGATATTTATGACTTCTCCGGAAAGTTGATCATCGAAAGCAAAGCACATATCAATGGCACAATGGCAAGTATTTCAGCTGAGCAATTAACGAATGGATTGTACATATATCAAATGAAGGTGGATGGTAAACTCATTGGTGTAGGCAAATTTGTGAAGAAATAATACTACTGTAGAAAAAAAGCAAAGCCGGGTCGATGTATATTGATTCGGCTTTTTTATTGAAAATTAATAGTGGCATGTTATTCTTAGAGTCATCATTCACTTTATGTTTGTTTTACATTTTCATGTTTTAACCATATTTTCCTGCTTTCCGAAAGTTTATTTACAAGTCCTACAATATTTTATTTTATACGAAACGCAAATATGAATTAGAACAAAAGGTTGCCGTATAATACCGAGCTGAAAGTCGTTAAGGCTCCCGAAGCTTCGGGGGCTATTACGAATTTCTATTCGGTATTAATAATTATCTTTATGGCAAAACAAAAAAGATATCATGGAAAATGATTTGTCCATTGCTCAGAAAGCCACACTAACACACATCAGAAATATTGCTTCTCAATTAAATATTGACGATGAAGACCTTATATACTATGGGAAATTCAAAGCGAAAATCCCACTCAATTATATAAATGAAGAAAAAGTACAGAAAAGTAATCTAATCCTGGTTTCAGCCATGTCACCTACTCCGGCCGGAGAAGGTAAAACCACTTGTTCCATCGGTATTTCACAGGCGATGAATAAGATCGGAAGGAAGACCACCGTGGTACTGCGCGAACCATCGCTTGGCCCTGTATTTGGTATTAAAGGAGGTGCCGCAGGAGGAGGATATTCGCAGGTGCTGCCTATGGAGGACATCAATATGCACTTTACCGGGGATTTCGCAGCTATTGAAAAAGCAAATAATTTACTGGCAACAGTCATAGACAACAGCATCCAAAATAAGAAAAACACCATTGGATTAGATCCGCGAACCATTGTATGGAAACGCGTCATGGACATGAACGACCGTTCGCTGAGGAGTATCGTAAGTGGGCTGGGTGGCAAGGGTAATGGAATACCAAGAGAAGCAGGATTCAACATTACCGCTGCTTCTGAGGTCATGGCCATTCTTTGTTTGTCTAATAACAGAGCAGAATTAAAAGAAAAACTTGGTAGTATATATGTTGGAAATACATTCGACAACAAACCGGTTTTCGCTCGAGATCTGAAATGCCATGGAGCAATGGCCGCCTTGTTAAAAGATGCATTTTTGCCAAATCTTGTTCAGACGATTGAGCATACGCCCGCCATTATCCACGGAGGTCCATTCGCCAACATCGCACAGGGAACCAACACGATTGTTGCAACTAAAATGGGTCTTTCACTTTCAGATTATGTAGTTACGGAGGCAGGATTTGGTTTCGATCTTGGAGGTGAAAAGTTTCTTGATATAAAGTGCAGAGTGGGGGGAATCGTTCCAAAATGTATAGTCATCGTGGCGACAATCCGTGCTTTGAAATATCATGGTGGTGCGGATTTGGACACATTGAAGGAGGAAAATCTGGCGGCAGTTGCTGCAGGATTTGTGAATCTTGAAAAGCATCTCAACAATTCGAAATTATTTGGAATCCCTGCAGTAGTTGCCATCAATAAATTTGTTACGGATACAGATGGGGAAATACAGATCGTCAAAGACAAATGTCATGCTATGGGTTTCAAGGCAGAAGCAATTGATATCTGGGCTAAAGGCGGTGCAGGAGCGACACATCTTGCAGAGGTCATCGGTGATATCATAGATAACAATCAAGGTCAGGAATACAAACCTTTGTATCCACTTGAAAGTAGTATTGAATCAAAGATTGAAGCTATAGCAACCAATGTTTATGGCGCTTCCAAAGTAGAATATGCCATGAAAGCCAAGTCAGATCTTAGACTTATAAAAAAACTTAAACTAACAGGCCTTCCTGTTTGTATCGCTAAAACTCAGAAATCCTTGTCAGATGATGCTGAAATGCGTGGTGCTCCAAGTGGATTTATCCTAAAAGTTAGAGAAATTGAGATAGCTGCAGGTGCCGGATTCTTAGTTCCTATCACTGGTGATATGATGCGTATGCCTGGACTGCCTGAGGTGCCTAGTGCCGAGTTTATTGATATAGATGATGATGGGAATATATCGGGCTTGTTTTAGGGTAAGTTGTCAGTGTTCAGTTTTCAGTGGTCAGTAACTAGAGACTAGGTCTATATACGATTTTAGATAAATTTCAATCTTCGCCTATAGCCCTTGGTTTTAACCAAGGGAAATAAAGAAAAGTCGGAATTTGTTGAAAAATGCGGGTATATGGAGATCAAATGTAATATTGCAATATTACGATGAACCATAGTCTCCCGTGATATTCTAAAAATTTTCTAATAATTTTTTGGTGTAGATGCCGCTTAATCTGTTGATGATGATTGTGTGATTATTTTATCACTAATGTAATATTGCAATATTACGATGAACCTTAGTCTCATGTAACATCCAGTGAATTTTCAAATATATTTTACGCTGGTTGTCACTTAATCTGTCGGTATTGGGTAGCGTGATTATTTTATCACTATTGTAATATTGCAATATTACGATGAACCATAGTCTCATGTAACATCTAGTCAATTTTCAAATATATTTTATGCTGGTTGTCACTTAATCTGTCGGTATTGGGTAGCGTGATTATTTTATCTCTAATGTAATATTGCAATATTACGATGAACCATAGTCTCATGTAACATCCAGTGAATTTTCAAATATATTATATGCTGGTTGTCACTTAATGTGTCGGTATTGGGTAGCGTGATTATTTTATCTCTAATGTAATATTGCAATATTACGATGAACCTTAGTCTCATGTAACATCCAGTGAATTTGCCAATATATTTTACGCTGGTTGTCGCTTAATCTGTAGGTATTGGGTAGCGTGATTATTTTATCACTAATGTAATATTGCAATATTACGATGAACCATAGTCTCCCGTGATATTCGAAAAATTTTCTAATAATTTTTTGGTGTAGATGCCGCTTAATCTATTGATGATGAGTTCTGTGATTATTTTATCACTATTGTAATATTGCAATATTACGATGAACCTTATTTAGCAACCACTTTACACTACTAATTTGCAACTTTCCCATGTCATTTGGCATATCCAAATATCACACAATCAATTCGTATTTTATTTGATAATCTGCGTTGATTCCAACTAATTTGTCTTTTTGTTACGTTATTATTGTGCACTAAAGTTCCATTTTATACTTATAGCTTTATAATTCAATTATGACTAAATTTTTTAATAGCCTTTTACTTTTATCTTTGCTTGCCCTTTCCTCCTGTAAAGAATGCATCGAAATTGAATTATATAGATTTAAATCTGAATTTTTTATCCTCCCCGAACAAAGAATTTATGCCATTGGGGATACCATGAAATTCCAAAGCAAAGTCCCTTTTTCTCACGTCTTTGGTGATAAGCCAATTGCCACAAGATTTGTTTTAACTTGTGTGCTTGGCATGAATAGAGAAGCAAGGGATTCTACCATAGCTATACCAGCCTCTTTGGATTTTGACATTATACCGGTGATAGGCGATGCAGAGGTAAGTAGTGATTCTATACCAACTTATATTTTTACTTATGAAGTCATTGATACTAATTATATAATCGAATTTTCAATTATTCCAAAATCAACAGGATACTTCAAGATTTTTTACGATCAGTTTAATGGTAAGATTAAAGACTATAGTCAATGCAGCAATTCATTAGACATGTATGAAATGTTAAATGGTAATAATAACAATAATGTCGAGTGGAGAGACAGTATAATTGGTTATCCTACCTTGCTGAATGATAAAAAAAGAAGTTATTTTTTTGAAGTGAAGTGATAATTGCAACAAACAAGATAAAGTTTTAACAATTACCTTTGAATTTTATTATACTGTTTCACGTTCAATTCAAAAACAATAAATGTTTAAATCTTTTTTCTGCTCAGTTGGCTTCCTGATTATTTCTTTAACAATTTCCGAAGGCCAGAATACAGCAGTAAATGCGGAAACTCAAAAGATCAAATCAACTATTGCAGTGCCCATAGACATTGATTATGTAGATATTGAAAGAATGCTGAACCAATCTGTCACTGGTTTAATTTATGAAGACAATTCATACGCCGATAATGACCAAGATGAATTTAAAATCAAAGTTTGGAAAAAAGGCAATATCACCATTAAGCCGAACACCACTAATCAGCTGAAGATAAGCGTCCCGCTAAAAGTTTGGGCAGAAAAAGGAATCGGAGCACTAGGCTATGTATCATACCAAGCGACAGAATTTGAATTGATACTTAATTTTAAAACTGTTTTCTCTATCAGACCGGATTGGGTCATTAAGACCGTAACAACTCCGGATGGATATACATGGGTCACTAAACCTGTGCTGAAATATAAATATGTTGATGTGCCGATCACACCCATTGTGGCAAATGTGCTTGATAAACAACATCCTATGTTTGCTAAAAAAATAGATGAACAAGTCGTCACTGCTTTAGATATGAAACCTTACGCCTTGCAGGTTTGGAATTTACTCAATACGCCTTTTCAACTTTCTGAAGAATATGAGTCATGGCTGACTATCCGTCCTTCTGGTGTTCAGATGACTCCCCTTAAAGCTCAGAAAAATAACATCGTCAGCACCATCGGTTTAAATGTTATTTCTGAAACAAGTGTTGGCAAAAAACCGGTAACTTCGTTAAATACCGCATCTTCCCAAGTTCCGAATCTTACATTGGTAAAAGATGTACCATCTACGTTCTCAGTAGAAACAGTGGCGGATATCTCGTATTCATATGCAAGTGAACTTGCTAATAAGAGTTTTCAATTCCAAAAGATCGATTTTTTAAATGGTAAAAAAAGTGTTGTAGTTGATGAGATCATAGTGATGCATGAAGCAGATATGATGATTCTTTCTACAAAGCTAAGCGGAGATGTCAAAGGTACAGTCATAATAGAAGGTCACCCATATTATGATAGCTTAGCTCAAAGATTGGCCTTAAAAGATGTCGTGTTCCAACTGAAGACAAAGAATCTTTTCCAAAAATCTGCCTCATGGCTCTTTAATGGGAAAATTGAGACAATGATTGAAAAGGACTACGGAATTCCTGTTGGCGATATGATTAAGCTAGCAAATACCTCGCTTTTGTCTACTCTAAATCAAAGCCCATACCCTGGTGTGATAATGAAAGGAACTGTCGCTTCATTCAAGCCTACAGATGTGGTCCTGAATGAAGATGGTATAACGATTCTTATCCTCACTAAAGGACAAATGGGGGTTAAACTCCAGATGTAGTAAATATTTAACTTAAGTTTCGGCAGTTAAGAAACAAAGGTAGATGGTCCCGCAGCTGCGGGATTAGATGTTAGATGCTTGCCCGACTAGCCAAAGTGACGGCGGGGAGTTTAGTCAATTGATTCATATATTTTTCTTTAATAGGTTGAATAGAAAAAAATATCCATCTGATTGATGGAAAGCCATCTAAAATCTACCTTCTACCATTTTATTAAAATTTAAATTATTTCTTCAAAAAGAAAATTTGACTACCGAAATTTGAGTATTAATATTGGGGGTAGTCTGGAGTTAGTAGATGATTGCTAATAGCTAATAGCTCTGTTGTGGAAACGAGGTGTTAAAAAATGTAGGATCGTAATTAGCAGACTGAATTGCTGCCTACACAAATAATAAATTTAGTACAAAGACTTCAACTTATGCAGCCACTTCTAAGAATTCAAATTAGCTTATATACCTCATTTTGTTATCTTTGCTCACCCTTAAAAATAGAATAGTGGAGAGATTGAATAAACTGATTGATTTAACTTATTTAAAACCAGACACCACAAGGTTGAGGATAGAACAGCTATGCGCAGAAGCAATTGAATATGATGTTTATTCAGTATGCGTCCCACCATATTTTGTTCAACAGGTTGCCAGAATCCTCGAAGATTATCAAGTAAAGGTGTGCACAGTAATTGGTTTTCCGTATGGTTATGACTCAACTCAAGTTAAAGCTGAGGCAATTAAAAAAGCTGTTGAAGAAATGGTGGACGAGATAGATGTAGTTGCCAATATTGCCGCCATCAAAAGTGGTGATTGGGCATATACTATGAATGATGCTGATAGCATGGTCAGGCTTGGACATATGCGTAATTTAAAGGTGAAATGGATCATAGAGATGAATCTTTTGACATCAGAAGAGATCAAACACGTCTGTGAAATTGCAGTAAGCAAAGAAGTTGATTTTGTCAAAACCGGAACCGGAACAGTTGGAAATCCTGTTAGTCCTGACGATGTTAGGTTGCTTAGGTCTTTGTTGCCAGATCATATGAATATAAAGGCTAGTGGCGGCATAAGAACATTGGAACAAGCAAACGCTCTCATAGAAGCAGGAGCTAATAGATTAGGAACTTCAGCAGCTAAATCTATTTTAATTAATTAATCATTATGAAGTATACCTTTGCATTTCTTCTTTGTATTCAATTCTTCGGTGTTCAAGCTCAAGTAGTAAGGATTACTATGGACAAAGAGGTTGAGCAACAAATTGGCGATTTCAACAGGAATCAGGCCAATACTTCAACAATCCAAGTATATAGAATCCAATTTGGTGTGACATCAGACCGAAGAGAAATGGAAACAGAATTGAGTAATTTTAAAAATGACTTTAAAATTAAAACAGATTGGAATCAGAAAGGTCCTTATTACTATATGAAGGCCGGGGCTTATCGTACCAAGTTGGAGAGCTTTCCTGACATGCAGGCTATCCAAGCCAGATATTCCGGTGCCATTTATTTGGTCGAAAGTGTGAAAAAACAATTTGTACTCAAATAACTATCCAATAGCTGTAATTTAATTACAGGCAGTTTAAATGAATAAAAAAAAGCAAGTTTCTGAATCTGGTAAAATTGATTGGATCCTCCTGTCTCTTTACCTTGCCCTTGTTTCAGTAGGGTGGGTCATGATTTACGCTGTAAGTTATGATAACAATCCTTCTCAAAATTTTTTCAGTATTGATTACAATGCCGGCAGGCAAATGATTTTTATCGGTATTTCATTCTTTGCTTTATTCTTTGTTTTAGCGTTTGACAGCAATATTTGGCGAACGTTTTCTTATGGATTTTATTTTATAGGATTAGCCCTCTTGATTCTTGTATTATTCGCAGGAAAAGAAATTAATGGGCAGAAAGCATGGTTTAGCATTGGATCCTTTTTTACTTTTCAACCTGCTGAGATCGCAAAGCTGGGGACCTGTTTGGCACTTGCCAATTTACTTAGCGATTACAAGATGAAATTGGTTGAAAAGAGATCCGCGCTAGTCGCAATAGGCTTGGTATTTATTCCACCTATGCTGATCATGCTGCAACCTGATGCAGGATCTGCTTTGGTATTTCTATCATTTTTTATATTAATGTATAGAGAAGGTCTAAATGCTAATTTATATGTTGTGGTCTTGTCTTTTGCGGCACTTTTTATTTTATCACTTTTATTTGGCTTCGACATCACATTTTTATTTATTCTTACTGCCACTTTAGCAGTTTTTGTTTACCAACTTCCTAATAGGAACTACTACCTCATGGCAGTTGGCTTACTTTGTGTGGGTGGATACATTGCAGTTAATTCCGGCAATGCAAAGGAAATATTGATCGCCATGTCCATCCTTGTTTTGATTCTTGCCATTATGCTTTGGCGATTGAAAAAATTTCAATTGCTGTTCTTCATTCTACCACTGATGATAATCGGGTCTTTGACATCATTCTTTTCCAATTATGCCTTTAATATTTTGGAACCGCATCAACAGGAAAGGATAAATGTATGGTTGCATCCTGATCGCTGTGATCCTAGAGGTTCTCTCTACAATGTGCTACAATCTAAGATGGCGATTGGCTCAGGTGGTTTGGCTGGAAAAGGCTTCTTAAATGGTACCCTAACAAAACTGAATTACGTTCCCGAACAGGCTACTGACTTTATTTTCTGTACTGTAGGAGAAGAACATGGATTCATTGGGACCTTTACAGTAATTGGTCTTTATTTATTTTTACTAATAAGGCTTACATTGGTTGCAGAGCGGCAAAAACTCAATTTTTCAAGAAATTATATCTGGGGCGTATCAGGGATTCTGTTTTTCCACTTCCTCATTAATATAGGAATGACTATGGGATTAGTCCCAATTATTGGCATTCCATTGCCATTAGTGAGCTATGGAGGATCGTCATTAATCGGATTTACTGTTTTACTAGGTGTGGTCATAAAACTGGACAGCGTTCGCCAGAAAGAATAATCAAAACGATGGTCGATAAAAATAAATTTGAATTGCTTCATACGGATGCAGGTTCGAGGGCACGTGTGGGAAAAGTTCATACTGCACATGGTGTGATAGATACACCTGTATTCATGCCGGTTGGCACTCTGGGAACAGTGAAAGGAATCCATCAGAAGGAACTGAATGAGGACATCCGTGCAAGGATCATTCTTGGAAACACTTATCATTTATACCTAAGACCAGGTGTAGATGTTGTCTCTGAAGCAGGTGGCTTGCATAAATTTATCAATTGGGAAAGACCTATACTTACGGATAGTGGTGGATATCAAGTATTTTCGCTTGCTCACAGACGAAAAATAAAGCCAGAAGGCGTTACTTTTCAATCGCATATAGATGGAAGTAAACACCTTTTCACACCGGAATCAGCTACTCAGATTCAATTGCAATTAGGAGCCGATATCATCATGGCATTCGATGAATGCACACCTTATCCATGTGAATATAAATACGCTTTAAACTCGATGAAGCTCACACATAAGTGGCTCGATAGATGTCTTGCTTATTTTGATCAGGTTGAATCTTTTCCCCATGGTTATGATGTCACATTGGCGCCGATCGTCCAAGGGAGCACTTTCAGCGACCTAAGAAAGCAATCTGCCGAATACATTGCAGAAAAAGGCAGGCCTATCAATGCCATTGGCGGTCTCTCTGTTGGCGAACCTGCTGAAGAAATGTACCGTATCACAGATGAAGTGACCAATGTGCTTCCTGAATCCTCAGCCCGATATCTGATGGGAGTGGGCACTCCGGCTAATCTTGTAACCTGTATTGGACTCGGAATAGACATGTTTGACTGCGTACTTCCTTCGCGGAACGCCCGCCATGGATTGCTTTACACATGGGACGGCATCATAAATATCAAAAACGAAAGGTGGAAGCAGGATTATAGTCCGATCGACGATTCTTCCAGAAGCCATACTTCCAGAAATCATACCAAAGCATATCTAAGACACCTTGTACACGTCGGTGAACTTCTTGGTGCGCAGATCGCCACGCTACATAATCTTTCCTTCTTCCTTGAATTGGTGGATACTGCGAGAGAGAAGATACTAGATGGGACCTTTGTGGAATGGAGCAAGGGTGTGATACCTAGGTTAGAGAGCAGGAGATAATTATGAATTGAAAATTGAAAATTGAAAATGGTGGTACTTTATGATTTAATTTCCAGCCTAAATGCTTAGGCTGATGGCTATTAACTAATGGCTGTTGGCTCCATCCCATAAAAAATAATATTTGGTGGTTTTATGTTTTTCATTTTTGCTTACAATAGAGAAATTATCTTTCCAAATGGTAGACTACTAATCAAAACTCAGAATGACCTATGTAAGTAAACGAGCCAAAGCGCCAACACCTAAAGCGCTAGCAGATAACTTTCTTTCTTCCACCTCAATCTAAAGTCCAAAAAACTTTCTTACTTTTATTCCAAACAAATATAATGGAGCACAAGAAAATAGTGATCACAGGAGGATCGCGCGGAATAGGAAGAGCATTGGCTCTTAAATTTGCAAAACAAGGAGCCCATGTAGCTATTCTTGCGAAAACTGTTGATCCACATCCTAAACTGGAAGGTACTTTAATGACTGTGGCTGAAGAAATAATTGAGCTCGGAGGTCATGCCTATCCGATGCAACTCGATGTACGGGAAGAGGATAATATCAAAGTCGTCATAGATCGGGTAGCAGAGATGATGGATGGCATCGATATATTGATCAATAACGCTTCAGCCATCTCCTTGACTAATACAGAAATGACGTCAAGTAAAAGATTTGATCTCATGTTTGACATTAATGTAAGAGGGACTTTTTTGGTCACTCAAGCCTGTCTGCCATATTTGAAAAAAGGAAATAATCCACATATTCTGACTTTATCTCCTCCTTTAAATATGGATCCAAAGTGGTTTGGTATGCACGTGGCATACACCATATCCAAATATAATATGAGTATGCTGACTATGGGCTGGGCCGAAGAATTTAAAGAGTATGGTATTGCAGCAAATGCACTATGGCCAAAAACGCTTATTGCGACTGCTGCCATTGAAAATCTGCCGGGGGGAGAGCATCTTGTAAAAATGGCAAGGAAAGCAGATATTATTGCGGATGCAGCTCAAATTATATTGAAAAAAGATTGCAAACAATTCTCAGGTAACTTCGTCATTGATGAAGAACTGCTGCTATCAGAAGGGTTCTCGGATCTAAATAAATACGATGCAGTAGAGGGTGTGGATCCAATGAAGGATCTGTTTTTGGATTAAGTCGATTTTTTTGACAAAAAAAATCGGCTAATAACAAATCAATAACGATCTCTATTAGCCGACTGACTATATAAACTGTGTTGTTATATCTTAATTACTTTCCTAACGATTACCTGTTTTCCATTGCTTATCTGAATTAAATAAACTCCCGGTTGTAGATTTTCGGTCTGAACAAGAGTTTGATTATTTCCTTTGCCTTTCATCACCAATCTATGATTCACATCGAATACGTTATATACGTATGAAACTTGATTCCAGTTTATGGTCATTTCATTAGATGTAGGATTTGGGAATAACAATAGATTTTGTTCGTCATATTTATCCGTAGCGAGTAGGCAATCCGGGTGCGAATAAACTTTTATTGCAAAGTTGCCGGGGGCATCTGTTTCATTGATCTTAACTCTCGGTTGTACATCATTTTTTAATGTGATTTGGCGTGGAAAAGAGTTGGTCATGAATTGACCGAGTAGTTTATTTTCTTCCCAAAGATTAACAGAAACATTTCCGGTCACTTCATGGTTGATGTCCACATCAGCATAATAACTTTCTTCATCTATGCATTGTATATTAGATAAGCTAATCTGCATGATCGGGTCTGCAAATCCATTCTCACAATATGGAGGGGTGATGGATGTGCCAGCCTTGCAATCAGGGTTTTGCCGATCTTTCACACCAAATTCATATGAATTCTCAGAAGCTCCATCGAATGGGCCCAGAACTACAGGAACGTCGGTATATGCAAAAAAGCCGTAGTTTACACCATTACCCTGTACTTTGAAAGAGTCGGAGACGCCGGTGTAATCAAAATTTAATTCTACATAGAAATTTCCTTCTTCATCACAATTAGAGACAGTCGCTTCGACTTCACCGATCTCACATTCATTTTGCTCAATACATTGTGGGCCATTGATCGCTCTAGTTGTTTTACAATCACCATTCTCTGCATCTTTGATCAGATAAGTATGTGCTTCGCCATTTCCAAGAAACGGACCAACTTCTATAGGCAATGATGCATAGGTATATATTCCTTTGAATACATTGTCCACATATAATTTGAATTGATTGCTGGTATTTTCATGCTGAAAATTCAAGTATATTTTATAATATCCTTCCGGATTGCAATTGCCAAGATTGTATGATATATCAAAAACATGACAATTTTCTTGATCGCAATATGGTCCATGGATTGTGTCTTCTATAAAACAAGCTTCATTTTCTGTATCCCTGACTATAAATTCGTAAACCATATTTACGTTGCCATTCAGAGGGCCTACTATCACAGGAAGGTCATTGTAGCTAAAAGTGCCATAGTTTTGACCATTGCCTTTTACAGTAAAATGAGTTCCGGTATTTTCATGCGCAAAATTTATCTTTACATTAAACTGCCCGTCGTTGTTACATTCCAGTTTGAGGATAGATAGTTCAGAAAGATCACACTCCTCTGAATTACTACAATCCGGAGTATGAACTTCTTTTGCTTTGGCACAATTAGGATTTTCAAAATCCTTGAAGAAAAATACCAATGTTTCTCCATTCCCTGGGAAAGGACCAAATGAAATTGGCAAATCAGCATATGCAAATGTTCCCAATTCATTATTAGCTTGATATACATTGAATGAATCGCTTGCATTCTGATATTGTAAATTAAAATAGACTTTGAAATTGCCAGCATCGTCACAATTACTGGTTTCATATGCAACACTTGTGATTTGACACTCTTCATTGTTACAATAAGGGCCGGTGATAAATCCTGAAATTTTGCAATCAGGCTGGTCTAAGTCTTTAATTACAAACTCATAACTTGTATTGATATTTCCATTGAAAGGACCAATAATGATAGGCAGATCCGCATAACTAAAAGTACCATAACTTTGGCCATTGCCCTGCACAGTGAAATGCAGACTTGTGTTTTCATGGTCAAAGTTGATTTTTACATTGAATTGGCCATCATTGTTACACTCTAATTTTAGAATATTCAAGTTACTTAAGTTGCATTCATTTTGCCCATTACAATTTGGTGAAGTGATTTCTTTAAGTACTTTACAATCCGGATTTGCAGCATCTTTGAACCAATAATGCAGTACCTGCCCATTACCATTTAGCCCATTTATTTGAACTGGCATGTCTGTATATGCAAAGGTGCCATGATATTCATTTTCAATATATAATTTAAATGAATCGCTTGTATTTTGATAGGAGAGGCTTAAGTAAATTGAAAATTTACCATTATTATCACAATCGCTGAGATTATAAGCGACATCATAGAGGTGACATTCATTGTTGTTTTCACAATATGGACCAGTGATAAAGCCATCAATATTGCAATTTGGATTTTCTGCATCTTTAACTACAAATTCATAATCACCACTTGAATTGCCATTGAAAGGTCCAAGAATGATGGGTAAGTTGGCATAACTAAAAGTACCATATTGATTACCATTTCCTTGGACTGTAAAAAGTCCACTTGTATTTACATGATCAAAATTGATCTTGACATTGAATTGATTATTGGCATTACACTCAAGCTTAGTTATGACCAATTCTGAAAGATCACATTCCCCATTGCCGTTACAATCTTGTCCAGGCACGAAAATATCTTCAGCGCAGCCGATATTAGCCTTATCCTTGAAAAGGAATCCATGTCCAACACCATTACCGGCTATTCCATAGACTGTGATAGGCAGATTGCTATATGCATATGTGCCAACAAGGGCATTAGCACTGTATAAATAAAAGGAATCACTTGTATTCTGGTGGTCAAAATTGAAATGTATCCAATAATTCCCTTCTCCATTACAATCGGTTAGATTATAAGTTATATTGGATATATCACATTCTCCCGACTGACAATAAGGGGCTGAAATAACACCGCTAATATTGCAATCCGGAGTTTCAATGTCTTTGACTACGAATTCATAATTAGAAGTGACTAAACCATTAAAAGGGCCTATTATCACAGGTAGATCGGCATAATTGAAAGTTCCGTAATTGTTTCCGTTGCCCTGAATCTTAAATGTGGTGCCGGTATTGGTATGATTAAAATTGATCTTGACATTGAATTGATTATCTAGATTACATTCCAACTTAAGGATTGAAAGATTTGAAAGATCACATTCTTCCATTCCTGGACAAGTTACCCCTGGTACAAATATATCAGCAGCGCAGCTTAGGTTTTGTTTGTCTTTGAATAAGAACCCATGTCCTTGGCCGTTTCCGGCTATGCCGTAGATGGTTATTGGTAAGTTTGAATAAGCATATGTGCCATAATATGTGTTGGCTGAATAAACTTTGAAAGAATCACTGGTATTCTGATGTTCAAAATTAAAATGAATCCAATAGTTACCTTCACCATTGCAGTCGGTAAGTGTATAAGTTATATTAGAAATATCACATTCATTGTTACTACTGCAGTCGGGGCCATGAACTTCTTTGGCAGCTGTACAATTTGGCTGGCCTAAATCTTGAAAATGAAATACCTGTGTTTGCCCTGTACCGGGTATCCCATTTAGCGAAACAGGAAGATCAGTGTATGCAAATTTGCCCAACACAGCATTTTCTAAAATTATTTTGAATGAGTCGCTCGTATTGGCATGTTGAAAGTTGAAGAAAATATTGTAATTGCCATCTTCATTGCAAAGGCTCGTCTCGTATGTCACATTCCCTATTTCGCATTCTACAGACGTATTTAAGGTAAATAATGAAGAGCACAATAAAAGTAAGAAGGCTACCATGATATCTAGATTTAAAATTGTTCGATAATAGTTATATACACTGCGTTTCAATTTCGCTGCACGATACTGAAAATAGTGTCAAATATATGATGATTTTGAATGGTTATTTTAACAAAGCATAATTTACTACGCTTTGGTCATCTCGAAACCATGGGATGGGCTTTTAGGAACTTTCATTCAGTATTAGTTTTAAGAAAAGTCTTTATAACATTGTATTATGAAATGCTAAGAATTCTGAAAAAAAAATCCCGAGACTAACAAAATGTTAATCTCGGGATTTTATCATTGAATAATCCTTTAAATGTTAATTATTCAGTGTCTTTTAGCTTACTGTGCCTTCTGCCATAAGCATAATATATCACCATTCCGATTGCTAACCATCCGCCCAAACGAGCCCAGTTCTGCCAGCCAAGACCAAATATCATCAGGCCACAGGCAAGAATACCCAGAATAGGAATGAAAGGTACAAGTGGTGTCTTAAATTGTCTCTTAAGATTTGGTTCTTTTTTTCTTAATATAATTACTGCAAGGCAAACCAGCATGAAAGCAAACAATGTACCAATACTGGTCATATGACCCACGATATCACCGGGAACAAAGGCAGCGAATAGTCCTACAAGAATCAAAATGACTAAATTGCCTTTATATGGTGTTTTATATTTTGGATGTAGATCTGAAAATACTCTTGGAAGTAAACCATCTTTGCTCATAGAATAAAATACGCGACTTTGACCTAAAAGCATCACCAGAATTACTGATGAAAAACCAGCTAGAATTGCCACAGTTACAGATTTACTTAACCAACTATACGATGCCGGCATTCCTTCAGTTATAGCTGCTACTACAGAAGCTTCACCCCCTCTGGTTGGATCTCTGAAGAATTCTACATCAGCTAAACCAGTCAAAACGTGGGAAAACAAAACATAAAGAACAGTACAGATCACTAATGATCCTAGAATTCCGATAGGCATATCCCGCTTTGGATTTTTAGTTTCCTGAGCTGCTGTACTCACTGCGTCGAAACCAATAAAAGCAAAAAATACCGTTCCTGCAGCTCCCAAGATGCCCATGATGCCTCCAAAATGATAGGACACGCCTTGATGGTCGACATAGGTAGTTGGTTCAGGAATGTAAGGTATGTGGTTGGCTGGATTGATATATCCCCATCCTAAAGCTATGATTAATACTACAATAGCAACTTTTACGATGACAATTAGGTTGTTGACCACCGCTGATTCCTGCGTTCCTCTTATCAGAAGCAAACTCAACATAGATACTATGAATAATGCTGGAAGATTAATTATTCCGGAAGCTATAACTTCTTGTGTCTTTGGATCTGACAGGGTTTGAAAGGGAGAATGGCACCATTCATAAGGTATAGCGCTCCACCCCATGACCTGGGTTAGAAAATTGTTAAGATATTCACTCCAGGCTATTCCAACTGTGGCGGCACCTACTGCATATTCTAGAACTAAATCCCAACCAATGACCCAAGCAAGGATCTCTCCCATTGTGGCATAAGTATATGTATAGGCACTTCCGGAGATTGGAATTGAAGAAGATAATTCGGCATAACATAAACCTGCCAAAGCACAGCCAAATGCAGCTAATAAAAATCCCAGGGTAACAGATGGCCCTGCATTTTGCGCGGCAGCGGCAGCAGTCCTTACGAATAATCCCGCACCAATGATGGCTCCTATTCCGAGGGCAATCAAAGACCATGAAGTCAATGTTCTTTTAAGGCTTTTTTCACTTTCTTCGGCATCTGCCAGAAGAAGATGGAGTGGTTTTTTGCGAGATAAAAAATTTGACATAGTTCTGCGTTTTATTTAATTAGTGGGTAAATATATGGAAATATAGAGAAGAACCAACTTTTTTATTTGAAAATTACTAACAATCAAATGCTTTATATCAAAAGGGTTTGAACAGTTTATTTGCTTCATGCAATTCCAAAACTATGGTTCTGGATTCTAATTAAAAGTTGATTAACAGGTATATATAAATATTCAATACATCAAGTTTAATAATATTTTGATATTTAATCGTTCAATAAATTGCTATTAAAAACATTCGAAGTTGTATTCTAATTTATAAGCCAGGATAAAATTATTTATTCTTTTCAGCCCGGGATGTCTAGTATGTAGCTCTCACCTTCATTGGTGTCAGTCGGCCTGGATGTTCCGCTCAAGTTTATTACTGGTCACTGATTATTGATCACTGACGTCTGACCACTGACTTATTATTTAAATCACTCCATAATATAAGTCCTTTTCACCCTACTACTAATACCTGTGAAAACTTCATATGGAATAGTTTGATACACTTCAGCCAGTTTGTCTGCACGATTGACTTCACCAAATATTGTAACTTCGTCACCTTCCTGAACTCCAGGTATATCTGTTACATCAACCATGGTCATATCCATACATATGCTTCCTACTATATCTACCCTGGAGCCGTGGATTAATACCTGCCACTTGCCATTTCCTGCCTGCCTTCTCAGTCCATCTGCATAGCCTATCGATATGGTGGCAATATTCGAAGTTCGCAGTGCCTTCCACCTTCTGTCATAACCTACTGTATTTCCTTCCGTAATGGTTTTTATTCTAGAAATTCGAGCCTTTAGTGTCATTACAGTCTTGAGATCTAAAACAAATCCGCTTGGATCAAACCCATATAGACCTATGCCGAGGCGTACCATTTCATATTGAAATTGAGGAAATCTGGCTATACCACTCGAATTAAGTATATGCTTCATTGGATTGATACGCAATCCGGTGCTGATCGTTTTGGCCATTTTTTCAAAATATGCTGCCTGATAATTTGTGTAATCGTCAAACAAAGCTTCACCACTTCCTGCCAAATGTGAGAATATAGACACGATCTGAATAGAAGTATTGTCTTTTAATTTTTCAATTAACATCTCCACTTCATCCATCGTAAATCCTAGCCGATGCATACCTGTATCCAGTTTTAAATGGGCTCGGATCTTCTCATCGTTTCTGCTAAGATAGGTTAACAAATTGTCGAGCTGCTTCGGGGCATAGATTTCTGGCTCCAGATCATATTCCACCATGCGTTCGATGAAGTCCATACCACTGTTCATGACCATGATGGGTAGGGTGATTCCTGCTTTTCTTAGATCGATGCCTTCATCAATATAAGCTACTGACAGGTATTCAACACCTTGTTGTTGAAGTATCCTAGCTACTTCGATCGACCCTGAACCATAAGCACTGGCTTTGATCATGACCATAATGCCCGTACCTGAATGAATCTTCGACTGGTACAATTCCAGGTTGTGTTTAAGAGCTGAAAGGTTAATTTCTAGGGAAGATTCATGTGCTCGTTGCTCGAGTTTGTCCACGATTATTTCGAAAGAATGTTTTCTGGCACCCTTCAATAGGACCACACTATCTCGAATAATGGTGATGTCCAAACCTTGCAATAAACTAGAAGTACTATGGAAAAATTGAGTACTTATGCTGGCCTTCAACTTGCCGTTTAACTGTCGAATTTCTTCTCCCACACCAATAAATACCGCTGGGTCTATGTCATTTATAAGCTGGATAAGTGTGTCGTAGTCCGATATTGTATGATTGGTTGAAGCTGCGAATTCAGAAACAATTAGCACCATTTTCCTTCCAGCAGCTTCTTTTTTAGCAGCCGAAAATGCAATGGCAATGGAATTGATATCCGAATTGTAGGTATCATTGATGAGCACAGAGTTGAACATCCCTCTTTTAAGTTCAAGTCTCATTGAGATGGGCATCAATTTGCTGACCATTGTTTCAATTTGTTCCATTTGGTGTCCACTCCAGATCAAATAGGAAATGCACGTAAAGGCATTGTGCAAATAAACATCATCAATAAAAGGGATTTTTATATTTGACCTCTCTCCATTATAGTTGATCGTAATCGTTGACTTGTGCGCCTTTATCTTTTCAATATTATAAACCACGTCTCCTTCACCATTGACTGACCATGTGAAACGGTTCTTTTGAGGATACAAATTATTGAAACATCTTAGATTTAGTTCTGTATTTTGAAAGATGACGGTGGAGGCGTCTTTGAAAAAAATTAGTTTTTCCAATAATTTTTCTTCTTTACTTTCAAAACCTTCACTATGCGCTGCGCCTACGTATGTAAGGATCCCTATCGTTGGCTTTACAATCTCTTCAAGACTTTTCATCTCGTTTTTTCTGGATATTCCGGCTTCGATGATGGCCATATTACTGCCTTCATTGATCGTGAATACGGAAATTGGTACTCCAAGCTGACTATTAAAACTCTTTGGGCTTTTGGCAATATTTTTTTCACTTGAAAGAATCTGATAAAGCCATTCTTTGACGATGGTCTTGCCATTACTTCCTGTTATACCAATGACCGGAACGTCGAACCTTTGTCTGTGAGCGGCAGCAAGGATCTGAAGGCTGGCCAAAGTATCCTCCACAATTATAAAAATAGATCCGCCAAAAATGGAAGTATCAATATTTCTATGAATTAGAAAGGCTCTAACACCTGCGTCATAAGCCTTTTTGATGTAATTGTGTCCGTCTCTTCTTTCACCTGCGAGTGCGACAAACATGACTTCATGTGCCAGATGTATTTGCCTGGTATCATACGCAACACGTTCTATCATTGGATTAATGTCCAAATCTCCCGAAAGTCTTCCTTTCAGAATTTGATTGATTTCTCGTGCGGTTTTATTTATCAATTGTCAATTGGTTTTCTAACGTGATAGCATATTTGAATTTTAGCATGAATTTTTAAAAAATTATCTGCTTCATAAATTTAATACTAATCTAATACTATCCACTCTAATACCCTAATACTATCTAACTCTAATACTATCCTACTTATATTCTACCTGAAGGAAAAGGTCAAGCCTTATCCCTACAACCTTCTGTTATTCTCTAATACTATCCACTCTAATACTATCCTACTTATATTCTACCTGAAGGACAAGGTCAAGCCTTAACCCTACAACCTCCTGTTATTTTTTAATACTATCCACTCTAATACTATCCTACTTATATTCTACCTGAAGGACAAGGGCAAGCCTTATCCCTACAATCCCCTGTTATTCTCTAATACTATCTAACTCTAATACTATCCACTCTAATACTTTTCAACTCTAATACTTCTACATATCCACATCCGCCCCAATATCTCTCCTATAGAACTTTCCCTCCATGACGACAGAATCTGCTGCATCCAGCGATTTTCTGCGTGCTTCAGACAGGATTGGATCCATAGCTCCGACGAAGATCACACGCCCACCATTAGAAACGACTTGCCCCTCATCGTTAGTCTTGGTGCCACCCATAAAGTGAAAAGCCTCATTGGGAAAATCTTCCAAACTGATCTCACTTCCTTTGGAATAATCGCCTGGATAACCATTTGCTACGATATAAATACCGGCAGCAAAATTAGAATCGATGATCAAAGGTTCTAGCGGATTGTGGCGTATCAGATCTTCAAATACCTGCACCATGTCAGACTGTAAGCGCGGGAAAACTACTTCAGTTTCAGGATCTCCCATGCGGGTATTATATTCGATGACAAATGGTTCGCCATTTACTTCGATCATACCCAGAAATATAAATCCAACATAAGGAATTCCATCTTTTTTAAGTTGGGCTAAGGTAGGTTCAATGACCCTGGTAGTTACTTTATCCATCATGACCTCGTCCACGAAAGGTGGAGGGCTGATGGCTCCCATGCCTCCTGTATTTGGCCCCATATCGCCTTCGAAGATCTTTTTGTAATCTTTCGCTACCGGTAAAATCTGATATTCAAAGCCATTGGTGATTACAAATACTGAAAATTCAATGCCATCCAGAAAAGCTTCTATGACTACTTTGTTTCCTGAATCGCCAAATTGTCCGGCATATATCTCTTTGGTTGCTTCTATAGCCTCGTCATTGGTATGGGCGATGATTACTCCCTTGCCTGCTGCGAGTCCGTCCGCCTTGATGACGATGGGGCAGGGTAGGGATGAAAGATATTCTATTGTAGCGACTTCTTCATCTTTTGAAAATTCTCTGTAAGCAGCCGTGGGTATGCCTGCGCGATCCATGAATGCTTTTGCAAATGCCTTACTCCCTTCCAATTGAGCACCTGCTGCCTCCGGACCGAATACCATAACCTCTTTTGTCAGTGGATCATTGTGTAATTGATCTACAAGACCTTGTACGAGTGGATCTTCCGGACCTACGAGGACCATTCTGATATTTTGCTCTATGATGGCATCTCTGATTGAGGCAAAATCTGTTGCTGCAAAATCAAGATTTGCGCCAAGTTCTGAAGTTCCTGCATTCCCTGGAGCTATGAATAGTTGATTACATTTTGGGCTTTTAACGATGTGTGCCGCCATGGCATGTTCCCGGCCGCCGCCACCTAGAAGGAGAATATTGTAAGACATTTATAAATATTGGTATTTAATAATGGTGGCAAAAGTAATGAAACGAAAGTATCTGAAGGCGAAAGAAATATATAATGATTTAAAATGTCTTAAAAAGTTAGCAAGGGTTTTTACGAAAAAAACCTTAATAAAATGCGAGCATTTTACTTGTCATTTCCAATTCGTGACGCAATTCGTCACGAATTGAGCTGGACACTCTACCGCCTATTATGCAGATTGGACACTGAAGCTAAACGGAACCATTATTTACAAGAAAGCATCGATGCAAATTGGAACATTGGTGCCCTGCAGAAACAAATAAAATGTCTGGCCTTACTTGAACCAAAATTGACTAAATATCATTTAATTAACTTTTCAAATTCATCCAATGTCAATTGAATATCTTCCCTAATAATCTTTCGCAATAAACCTTTTGGTAAATCTTAGTCATTGTGCACTGGAATGGTTGTTGCTCTGCCATCAAAATGTTTTAAACGATGATGCGATCCTTTTTTCCTTGTGACTTTGAACCTTATTTTTCCAAAAATGTAATTAGATTTTTCCCGGAAATAATTGGTAAACCGGACATTATAATGCTTTCAATTGCTGGAGACAACTATCGGAGTTTTATTCTGACTTCTAATTTCTAATTTTTAATTTTAGGATGAGTGATATAAATGGTTTCATAGAAAGTACTATACTTCCTATCTTCATTTATTAATTATCCGCATTGCTTCTCTCACACTCAACGTCGACAGTTCATGCGTTTCGACAAATTGGGTCACCTCCTTTTCATGAGTCTTTCCATACTGTCTCAACGCCCAGCCAATAGCCTTTTTTATAAAGAAATCCTTGTGAGCAGCATGGTGTAATATATTCTTTTGAAGTAGGTCCCAGTCAGTTTCTTTATGATATTTCAATTGAAAAATAATGCTCGTTCGATTGAGCCACATGTCGGATGATTTATTCCAGGATTCGATGTCTTGTAAAGTAATGTAGCCCTCTTTATATGCCCATCCCACAGTAGTTGAAGCAATAAAATCAACGGTGTCCCACCAGGATTTATTTGTTATTATAAACTCTAATTCACCTTTTAATTGGTCGCCAATTTTCTTGCGATATTTATCTACTAATTCTATTCCGGCATGCTGAAATTCACGTTCCGGTTGATCCCACATGAGCCTGACTGCAGCGTTTAGTTCTTCGACAGAAAAATGTTTTGCTTCAGTAAGGAATAATTTTGTCAAGTTTCTGCGTTCGCCATTTTTAAGTCCAAAGGAGGCAAACTTATTTCTGAAGTATTTACTGATCGCAACAGCATTCTGCTCATTTCGATACTCAGCCAGTGTTTCCCGCATGTCTGCTAGCCATTGTTCAGCCTTCATGTTCGAGTATTTTACTGACTAAATTATACTCAAATCCTCTGGACATGAGATATTGACTAAGTTGAAAGGAAGAATGGGTCTTTTTTTCGCGACTTCGCTTTTCCAAAATTTGTTTGATCGTCCTGATATAATCTTCGTCTTGTATTACTTCCAGTCCTTTTCTGATGCAATAATCTGAGATGTGTTTGGCTTTTAGTGCCTGGCTGATCTTATTTTTACCCCAGTGGTTCATGTTGAATTTGCCAGAAACATATGCTTTAGCAAATCGCTCCTCATTAAGAAAGTTTTCTTCAATTAATGCCACGATTATCTCCTCCAGGTCATCTCCGTAGATCTTCCATTCCAGCAGTCTGCTTCTTACTTCAGAATGGCAACGCTCCTGATATGCACAGTATTTCTTCGCTCTTTCTAGATCGTTTGAATTCATCGATAAATATAGGAAATAGTTGAGATTTGAAATTGAAGAAGATGACAAAGTGGTAATACTAAGGAAATGTTTTTGAAACAATTATTAAACTATCTTTTGTTATTATATTATCCTGTTCATAAACAATCTTTTATCCCAAGAGAATAAATGAAAACTGGAATGACTGTTTTTAATTTTATCTTCAAAAGTGATTTAACTTAAAATGCATAACCTTAATATTCGATCATTCACAAATATGTATCATTCAAAACGAAAATATTTAATAAGATTGGAGCGTTTGAAATCAAAATCATTAACAGTAAGATAAATTTTTAGGCAGATATAATTTAAAATTTAGAGGTATCTAATAATTTAATAATTAGTACACCTTTTTAAGATAATTGTTGCAAATATGTCAAATGATATCATTAATTATTACGATATTTGCATCCATTTTTGAAAAATAAACTCAACAATTTTATTAATACATTTTCGACAATTAACCATGGCAGATTTTTCTTTTATTTCCAATGCCCATCCGAGCGTGATTGAGTCATTATACAAAGACTATCTTAAAGATCCGGAATCAGTAGACAAAGAGTGGAAATCATTCTTTGCAGGATTTGATTATTCTGTTAAATTTGATGGTGTATCCTATAATCCTGATAATCAGACTTCAGATTCAGGAAATGTAACAAAAGAGATCGGCGTAAGCAACCTTATTAATGCGTTTAGACAAAGAGGTCATTTATTGTCGACCACCAATCCAATAAGAAATCGCAAAAATCGCGCTCCACACTTGGATCTTAATGACTATGATCTGAGCGAATCTGATATGGGACAGTCTTTCAAGGCAGGTAATGCGATTGGGCTTAATAATGCAACCCTTGCTGAAATTATTAATCACCTTAAGAGTATTTACTGCGGGCATATTGGTTTCGAATTTGCACATATCGAAAATTGGGAAAAACGCAATTGGCTTCAAGATAAAATTGAAAACCGAACCCATCTTGATGACTTTGGTATCAATCATGAAAGTAAGATCAGAATTCTTGAGAAATTGAACGGAGCTGTCATGTTTGAAGAATTTCTTCATACCAAATATGTCGGACAAAAGAGATTTTCACTCGAAGGTGGTGAGACCACGATTGCTGCATTGGATGCGATGATTTCAATCGGTGCGAACAGTGGAGTAGAAGAAGTGGTCATAGGTATGGCTCATAGAGGAAGATTAAATGTACTTGCAAACATTATGGGCAAAACATACGAACAAATATTTTCGGAATTTGAAGGTACAGCAGTTCCTGATCAAAGTTTCGGTGATGGTGATGTGAAATATCACCTTGGCTTTTCTAGTCAGGTCACCACACCGGATAATAAGAAAGTTTATCTCAAGCTGGTTCCGAATCCATCACACCTTGAAGCAGTCAATCCTGTAGTAGAAGGCTTCGCAAGAGCGAAAGCGGATATCATGTACCAAAGTGAATACGATAAGATATTACCTATACTAATCCATGGAGATGCTGCGGTAGTAGGACAAGGAGTTGTATATGAGGTCGTTCAAATGAGCCAGTTAAATGGTTATTACACTGGTGGTACGATGCACTTTGTGATTAACAATCAAATTGGTTTTACCACAGACTTTGAAGATGGAAGATCTTCCACTTATTGCACTGCTTCGGCTTCCTTAGTTCAAGCTCCTGTCTTTCACGTCAATGGAGATGATCCGGAAGCTGTGATTTTTGCTGTTGAACTAGCTACAGAATACAGACAGCTATTCAATAATGATGTTTTTATTGATATGGTTTGTTATAGAAAACACGGGCATAATGAGGGCGACGATCCTAAATTTACCCAGCCACAGATGTATGATATCATTGCTAAACATCCGAATCCAAGAGAGATCTATCTTAAGCAGCTATATTCCAGAGGTGATATCAGTGAAGCTGAGACGGACAAATTGGAAAAAGCATATTGGTCTAATCTTCAGTCTAGATTGGATGAAGTTAAACAAAAGCCACTACCTTATAAGTATCAGGAAGTAGAAATGGCTTGGAAGACACTTAGAAAAACCACTGATCCCGTAGATTTTAAAACGTCTCCTGAGACTGGCGTTAAAAAATCAATTATCGAAAAATTAATCCAGCACTTACAGACAATACCGGATGGATTTAAGCCGCTGAGTAAAGTTAATAGATTGCTGAAGGGTAAAGAGGCATATGTTGAGGCAGGTCAATTAGACTGGGCTATGGCTGAACTTGCAGCCTATGGATCTATTTTGATGGAAGGAAAAGATGTAAGAATGAGTGGTCAGGATGTCAAAAGAGGAACATTCTCTCATAGACACGCCATCTTTCGTGATGCTGATACATTTGCTGAATATAATCGTCTCACAGGATTGAGTAATGATCAGGGAAGATTTATGATCTATAATTCTCTACTTTCAGAGTTTGCCGTTCTAGGTTTTGAATATGGCTATGGACTTGCCAATCCAAATAGTTTAGTATTGTGGGAGGCTCAATTTGGCGACTTCTCAAATGGTGCTCAGACTATAATGGATCAGTTTATTGTATCTGCTGAGACTAAATGGCAACGTATGAATGGAATCGTACTTCTGTTGCCACATGGTTATGAAGGACAGGGGCCAGAGCATTCCAGTGCTAGATTAGAGAGATTTCTATGCATGGGTGCAGATTTCAACATTACTGTTGCAAATCTCACAACTCCTGCCAATTTCTTCCACTCCTTAAGACGACAGTTGGCCAGACCATTCAGAAAACCTCTGATAATCATGTCTCCGAAATCCATCTTAAGGCATCCGGAGTGCATCTCATCTATTGATGAATTTGCGACGGGTAGCGCTTTTAAGGAAGTTTATGATGAAACTGAATTGGGTAACATTAAGGCAGACAAAGTTTCAAAAATGGTCTTCTGCTCCGGAAAAATTTACTATGATCTTATTGCTTATCGCAGAGAGCAAAAGATCAAAGATGCTGTCATCGTAAGGATAGAACAATTATATCCGTATCCTGAAGATCAGATCGATGCTATATTCACCAAATACAAAAAAGCTGATATTCGATGGGTACAGGAAGAACCTGCGAACATGGGTGCATTGAATTACATCAGAAATTTATTTCCTAACAATGCAAAAATGATCTCACGAAAACCAAGTGCAAGCACGGCTACAGGTTTTAAAAAGACGCACGACAGACAGCAAGCGGAGATCATGGTGAAGGCGTTTGAGTAGGAATAGAATATAGATTTGGACTAAGATCAAGAACTTAAGTTTCGGCAGTTAAGAAACAAAGGCAGATGGCAGATGTTAGATGTTAGATGGAATTTAGTCAATTGATTAATAATTTTTCTTTTATTGATTTATAAGACAGAATTTTCTTTTTATTGAAGGAAAATCATCTAAAATCTACCTTCTACCATTCTTATTAATATTCAAATTCATCCTTAAAAAAACAAATTTGACTACCAAAACTTGAGTCAAGCAAAAATGTAAATAATAATTTTTTTATGAAAAACAATAACCCGTGGAATATTTACATGAAATAAAATTAATTCTAGCTCAGGCAAGACAAAAGAGTTATCAGGCTATAAATTCCGCCATGGTAGAAGCATACTGGAATATTGGTAGAAAAATAGTCGAAGAAGAACAGCAAGGAAGGGATAGAGCGAGTTACGGTAAAGAAATAATTAAAACTATTTCAGCGGAATTAACTGCAGAATTTGGCAAAGGTTTTTCAGAAAGAAATGTTAGGAACTTTAGGTTATTTTTTTCTATTTTTCCTGAACAAAAGATTTGGCAGACACTGTCTGCCAAATTGCATTGGTCGCATTTTCAATTGGTTTTAAAAGTATCCGATCCGGAAGCAAGGAGTTATTATCTTACTGAAGCGGCTCAAAATATGTGGTCAGTGCGCACTTTGGACAGAAATATTTCTACTTTATATTATCAAAGATTACTTTCCTCCCAAGTAAAGAATGCGGTTGAAAATGAGATGCTAGAAAAAACACAACAATTTCAAAATAATACCTTTGATTTTATTAAAAACCCTGTAGTCCTTGAGTTTTTAAATTTATCCACAAGCTATAGTTATACCGAAGACAAACTCGAAAAAGCATTAATTAATAATCTGCAACAATTTATCCTTGAATTAGGGAAAGGTTTTGCATTTGTTTCCAGGCAAGAACTAATTAAGACTGAAAACGCCAGCTTTTACATTGATTTGGTGTTCTATAATTATATTCTTAAATGTTTTGTGATTATTGAATTGAAGACAAATAAGATAAATCACCAGGATGTAGGGCAGTTGGATATGTACGTGAGAATGTATGACGATTTAAAAAGGACTGAAGGAGACAATCCCACCATTGGAATTTTATTGTGTACAGAAACAGACAATACTATCGCAAAATATTCAGTGCTAAAAGAAAACAAGCAACTATTTGCAACAAAATATATGAATTATTTGCCGACAGAAAAAGAATTAGTAGATGAAATAGAACGTCAAAGGCTTATTTTAACTTACATTAATGAATAAAAATTAATCATTCCAATCAAGTAATTTCAAAGAAATGTTATCCTAATTTTTGAAGGATTAGAATCCCAAATATTTCTCACATGTCCTTCAAATACACCGCCGCAGCATACAAATACTTATCCACCCAAGCCACAAACTTTTCCTCATCTTTTGGATTATTCAAAACAGAAGTGTTTCTACCGGCATAATTCAAATCCTTCGTCAGAAATCCTTCCTTAGTGACGACGCCTGACCCGCCAGGAAAATTATAAAAGGCGATCTCAGGAGGGTTTTTCTTCAATGGATTTCTGGTAAATGGATATTTTTTTTCAAAAGGAATACCCAATTGGCTGTACAATAGTCCTATGATATCCAGCTGCGACATAATACTTTCGATTTTTACTCCTCTGTATGCCGTTTTAATAGCCGGTCCATAAAGCAGTAAAGGGATTTTATATCTGTCTTTATCCTCTTTGACACGAACGATTTGAGATTCGTGGCTGTGATCTGCTACCAAGATAAATAGTGTGTTGTCAAACCAGGGCTGCTTTTTTGCTTCCGTAAAGAATACATTCAGTGAACTATCACTATAATGGATCGTATTTATGAATGGCTCACTGATACCTCCGATTCCAAGTTTGTAGTCTACGGGAACATCATAAGGGCTGTGGCTGCTGATGTTGTACCCGCAATACATGAATGGTTGGCGTGCGGAATTTAGATCTGTCAACAATTTCTGGTACAGTGGAAGGTCAGGTACTCCAAGTGCAGTTTTCTTAGTTCCTGTAGGGAAATTTTGAACGTCTTCTACCTTGTCAAACCCTTTTTTATAAACATAGCCTCTAATATTGCCATAATCCAACTGACCACCATATAGAAAACCCGTGTAATAATTTCTAGCTTTGAATTCATCTACGACGCACGGAAGATCTCCAACTAATTGCTTACCTGTTAGAGGTGAAAATGCAGGTATGACGGGCAATGCCCCCAAAATAGCAGGAATTCCCTGATCAGAAACATGGCCTATGGCATAACAATCTGAAAAATAAAATCCATCTTTTATAAGTTGGTTAAAATTAGGAGCGATCAAACTGTCACGTCCAATAGGAAGGCAAACATCAGCGGGCCAGCTCTCCAGAATCATGAATACGATGTTTGGCGTCGCAGTGTTCAAGATTCTGGGAAATGTATCTTGTGGACTATCGTAAGTTTTTAAAAAGCCTTGATTCTTTGTTGGATTTTCAAGAAATGGGTGAAGTCTATCGTATTCTGAGGTATGAAGAAAGCTGTAAATAGCATGCCAGATCACATTGGTAGCAGCATCGTTTAATGCGCTTTTATTCGAATAATATGCTGCTCCCATGCCGATAGGAAATCTATTGAGTCCACCGCGCATGGTTATGAAAAAAATAGTTGATAAAACAAGATAAAGCAGGAGTGACTTAGCAAAAAAAAGAATGTTTCTCTTTTCAGTTGAACTGCCCAGGTCTGTATAGATCCACTTATTATAGATCCATCTAAACAGCAGAAATATTGTCGCAGTTCCGATAGTGAAACCAAGAAACATAGAAATACTCGGTGTTTTTAGGACTTCAGATATGTTTGCGAAGTGCTTCATGGAATCATAACCAATTTTTGCCTGCCATTCACGGTACAAGTAAATCTCGGAGATACCAAGGCCAATATAAGTGATGGTCAGAATTTGATGGAATATCCGGTTAATATGCTTCATAATATTCCAATCCGATGCATACCAGATAGTCGTAATTAGTAAGCCTGGCATAATAAAATAAGCAGAAGTGACTACATCCAGTTTGAAGGCGCTGGAATAACATTTCATTATTTCACCAAAGCTTGCAGATACAAAATACTTGTGAGTATCCCATAGAAACAGTGAACGCATTAGCGCAAATAAGAGCAAGTAATAAAGGATCAGTTTAAATTGGAATCCAATAAATTTCAACATCTTAATTGAGGATCTTGACTTTTATTCTTGTGATGCCATGACGTGATTCCAGGCCAATTTTTTTAGCAGCAGCGGTGCTCATGTCCAGCAGGTAGCCACTTGATTTGCCCATTCTATCATTGATAGTCAGGATAACTTTTTTGTTGTTTTTAAGATTCGTCACTTGAATTTTGGTGCCCATTGGAAGCCATGGGTGGGCGGCTGAGACCTTATTTGACCTGAAGACCTGCCCTGAAAATGTCTTCTTTCCATTGAATTTTTGACTGTATATAGTAGCAGTACCGACATAAGTTTGCGTGAAACTATATGTCGAAAAAGTCAGGAAGAGAAGGATGCAAAATAATCTCAAATAGCTTAATTTTGGTGCAAAGATATTTAAAATATTGAAAATTCAAAGTTTATTTTTCATAACACATTGAATATCAATGCGAAGCATATGGTGAATATTCCAAAAATATTGAATTATTCACTTGCGTCGGCTTTATATAACAGAATAATGCACTGAAATAGTTCATTATGGGTAAGAAAAATTTGTTCTCCTAAAAATTTGTTGCTTTAATTGCTGATTTTTGATCATAATGTCACCACCTTCGGGGTTTTGAGATATTAATACATTTGATTTTCTATAATAATGTCAACCTTTCAGGTTTTTTTGTTATAACCTGATCACCCGATCACCCGATCACTCATAACCTCATCATTCAAGCACTCCGTACTTCCCTGCGTTATAATCCAAATACGCCTGCTCTAATTCGTCATGTGTGTTCATCACGAAAGGACCGTAGGCAGCTATAGGCTCGTCAATGGGTTCACCACTCAAGACCAAAATAGTGCTGTCTTCCTTCGCAAAGATTCTAACTTGTTCTCCCTCATTTTCAAATATAAGCAATGAATCAGCGGGAACATCAGCTTCATTTATAGTTGCACTCCCTTCCACAACCAATGCAGCAGAATTCCAATTCGAAGAAAGTTCAAAAGTTAATTCATTGCCCTTCTTGATTTTTATATTGTACATATTAATTGGTGAATGTGTCTTAACAGGTCCTTTGACACCATTCAATTCTCCTGCAATGACTTCAACGATACCACCGCCATCCGGCAATTCATAAATACCATAATCATCGGCTGTGATAGTTTGATAACCAGGTGCATTTGACTTGTCTTTCTTAGGCAGATTGACCCATAGTTGGACCATTTGAAAGATCCCACCGGCTTTGCTGAATTTTTCCTCATGATATTCCTTGTGTAATATACCGGATCCTGCTGTCATCCACTGTATCTCCCCTGGATTTACTACACCAGCGTTGCCTGCACTGTCATGATGCGCCACACTGCCGCTATAAGCTATTGTTACTGTTTCAAAGCCCCTATGAGGATGAACACCTACCCCACGCGGTTCGTCCCTCGGAGCAAATTCGACCTTGGCATTGTAATCCAATAGTAAAAATGGACTCATCCGCTTCATTCCAATTTTTTCACTTGGAAAGAAAGTTTGTACTCTAAATCCATCTCCTACCATGTGTGTAGCTGAAGAATCCATGACAAGTTGAATCTTTTTATTTTTCATTAATGTTTTTCATTAAATTCAAATGATAAACGAATACATTCAAATTAGGTTCTAAATACCAATAAATCGAATGAAGTCTTGGAGAAAATAAATTTCTATAAAACCCTTGCTTCCTCCCAATTGAAAGTTAAAAACTGTGAACGCAACGGAAGTCCCGTGATGCATTATCAGGACTGCAAGGTTTAGTGATCTGACCCATAGCTTCTAGTCTCTAGTGTCTAGTATCTATCATCTACACCCCATCCATATATGCGATGACCTTCTCTTTAAGATACCTTTCCTGCGAAGCTACTCCTGTCAAAGTGAAGGGTTTATTCACAGACCAGTGAGGCCATCCATCTTCATCAAGACCGATATAAGAATAATAACCATCAGGATCTAGAAGGGTACAGACGGCGATATGCATAAGATCTTGCTTCTCTTCCTTAGAAAATTTCTTTTTTACTTTTCCAAGTTCCCGGATACCTATCAGTAATAGTATCGTATTTAATTCCGGCAGCTTTTCCTGATTCATTAAGTCTTTGACCTGATGTCTTGCCTTTAACCACAGGAATTCCAATTCCCAATCTTCCATTATTTTAGTCATTAAATGTCGTTTGAATAGTAGCTGCCTTTCTAGCGGATGGAATACTGGCCAAAAAGCCAATCAAAAGTACTGTGAATCCCACTACAATAAAATCAAGCAGCCTCAATGAAATAGGATAAGTATCCACTACGAACCCTTCAGGTATCGTAACAATTCCAATTGTTGTTTGTAAAATATATAAAACGATTGCTATTATAAAACCCATAAATAATCCAAGAGTACTCAGTAACATACCACTATTTATGAAAATAGAACTGATGCTTTTATTATGCAAACCAAGTGCTTTGAGAATAGCAATATCTTGTCTTTTATCGAGAACGATCATCCATAATGCTCCGATCATATTGAATGAAACTAACAGCAAAGTTAGACAGACGATGGCATAGGACATCCACTTTTCAATATTCATGAGTTTTAAAAATGACTCATCCTGTCTAAATCGATCTTTGACAGAATATTTTGGACCCATGATCTTTTCAATATTCGTCTGTATAGCTTTAAGGTTCTTTGTTGAATCAAGCTTTATCTCTAAAGCGCTGATCTCATGAGTATAATCGAATAATTCCCGGGCGAATGGAAGCGAGGTAATCGTATATTCCTGATCAAATTCTTGTTGTATAGCAAAAACGCCTACAGGATCCATGAATTTTGTAATAAATGGGGCTTCCATTAAAGAGGTTTTTTGCCTTTTTGGGGTATACACCCGCAATAAAGATAACTTATCTTCTACATCAACGGCTAGCCTTTGAGCCAATCCTGCCCCCAGAACTATCGGTGGAGGCTCTGAATTTCTAAGATCAAATCGGCCTTCTATGATAGAGCTATTGATAGAGGTGACATTTTTATAGTTGTCATCTACACCTTTGACCACACCAAAAGTCTGGCTATTTTGATATTCAAATAATGCAAGATCTTCAAGTGTCTTACTTACCTTTTTCACACCACTTAATTTGTACAATTCACTAATTAAAAGTGTATCCTCTCTGAAAGTTTTACCTTCCACTGGCGTAATCTTAACATCAGGATTGAACTTCTGAAATAAGCCTGAAATAAGGTCTTCAAATCCATTGAAAACTGACAATACTAAAATCAATGCTGCAGTCCCAATAGCGATACCAAAGACAGCAATGGCAGAAATGATATTGATGACATTGGAAGATTTTTTACCGAATATATATCTCGTTGCTAATTTTGCAGAAATATTCAACTTTAAGGATTTGGCGTAAAGATGGTAAAAAAGGTCATTATATTGAAGAAAGGTTTTTACCTTGAAATGGTAGATGTTGAATATAATTATCAAAAACGATCAAATAAATACAATAGATGCCATTAGAATTATTAATTTTCGACTTGTAAAAAGTTTATATGGATGACTTAATATTTTATTTCAATGAAGGTTGGCATCACATAGTCAGTATGGATGCGCTGGACCACCAACTCTTCATCATTGCTATGGCAGCTTTATTCTTGTTGAAGGATTGGAGAAAGGTGCTTTGGCTGGTGACTGCATTTACAGTAGGACATTCACTTACCTTAGCACTCAGCGTTTATGATTTGATAAGATTTGACAGTAAGTGGGTTGAATTTTTAATTCCATGTACTATTGTTTTGACATCATTAAATAACTTCAGATATGTCCGAATGAAGCAAATCAACGTGACCCATATTTACTACAATTATGTTACTGCGCTATTATTTGGACTGATCCACGGTATGGGTTTTGCGAACAGCATCAGGATGATGCTTGCAAGTGACCAAAGGATAGCCGGGCCACTATTCAGTTTCAATGTAGGGCTTGAAGTAGGACAGATTGTTTTGATCCTGATTTTGTTATTTCTAAGTCAATTAATAGTAGTCAAATTGAAATTCAGTAGAAATTATTGGATAATTATTTTGAGTTCAATTACCTTAATTATTTCTTTGAAAATGGCAATAGAGAGGATTCCATGATGTAGTAGAGTTAATTCAACCCACTCCGGGGTTGGGAGCAACCCTTATCTTTCCCCGGGTTACACCCAGGGCTATTTTTATTCAACCCCTACCAGGGTTTTGTTTAGAATCACGATTGGGGGTTAAAAGTGTAATTAATCTCGATTTAATTATAAATTAGTTAACCTGGAATTCTTTGCTTCCAAAATCAAAATAGATAACTTGATGAAAATGGAACGGAGATGACACTAATTTTTATAATAGATTAAAACTCCATATATTTTAGCCACTACCGCGAATCAGCATCGCAGATAATTTCACTAATTTTCACGAATAAATTAGTGTTAGATGCAAAGCATCATTCGTGAAATTAGTGGTTAATAATTCTTTTTTGGGCGAATGCTCAAATGAGCGTATAAAGTTTAAATCTAAACAACTTATGTCAAATACTTGAACTGTAAAAATTTAGTTTTAGTTATATAGAAGAATATAAGCATTCAATGAAGTGGCTATTAATAGCCAGATAAAGTATGGAAGTACAAAAAATACTTTAGCTTTCAACTCCTTATAATAACCAAACAGAAATACACCTATCAGAATGGTCAAAGATGTAATTAAAATCAAACCATTTGTCACCAAATGAAGCTTGAAAAAGACAGGATTCCAGCTTACGTTGAGGATCCACTGAATGATAAATAATGTTATTAATCTGCGTCTATTACCTACTATTTTATAAGCATATGCCATATAAAAGGCGAAAAATATCATGATGGATGTCCAGGCAGCTCCGAATACCCAACCAGGAGGCGTCCATGGTGCCTGATTCAAATTAGTATACCAATCACTGCTAACGCCTGCACTGGTAAATATGCTTCCTAATGCCAAGGCGGCGAAGTTGATCACCAAAAATATTATTACCCGGACAACCATAGCTTATTATTTTTTAGAGTTATTATAAAGTAAGATGACCAGAATACCGGCTAAAAAGCCAATTATAAATATTGACAGCATATCAACATTACGAATGTCAAGTGACGGATTGATGCGGAAAAAATTTCCGAGAGAGATGACTAATAATATTGCGGTTACAATAATTGCTTTGTTTTTCATGTTATTTTTATTTAAAACTAAGCAATATCATTCAAATTAAGATGAATATTTTTTAGACCCAGCTTAATTGTAAATAAACCTGGCTATAAAATTATATCAGAATCTAATGTTGTAACCAATATTGATATTTCTTTGAAGAAAGAAAAAGTGCTGTTTGGCTCTATCTCCATCACTTGCTGTGGTTAGAATGTCCGGCATGTTAATAAAACCTCCTTTCAGTTCACCTTGGATAAAAATGCACTTTAAGAAAGTGACATTTAATCCAAATAATACTGCTGTGCCATACCCAGCTAAATGCCACTGATCATTTCTATCAAAATTAATAAGGGTCACATCCGTCTTAGGATAAAGTATTCCACCGCCTACACCGGCTACTGAGTTTATTTCTAAATGATTATCGTAATATGATAATAGCCTGTCATGCCTTCTCAACTCCATATTCAGATAATTTAAGCCATTGGTATGCTCAAATAAAAGAAAGTTCTCAGTCAGTTTAATAGGCTGATGCTCATAAACACCGTCAAATTCAGTTTCAGAACTTGTTATGAACCCATCAATATCCACAGTTTGATTGTTCAGGACTACATACTTCATGTGATCAAATCCGAATGAAATGGAATATTTTGGATTGAGGAAGATGCCTACTCGGAAGTTATACTGAGGTTTTGTTGCTTCTGTGGGATCCACATATTTCCACCCTAATTGCGTCTGACGATCGTGGGACTTGACGTCGCTCAATGTAAAATCATAATCAGCTCCCTTAAAATGAATGTCTGACTTAGTATATGCAGCGCCATTCCAACCCCAACTGATGAAGAACCTGTTTTGTCTAGTCGTGCCGTATTCCTGAGCTTGCGCAATAGCAGGTAATAGAAAGAGTAGTACTAAAAATATATATTGAGTTGATCTCATAAAGCATGTTGAAAATGTGATGCCACTTTAACTATTGGCATTTAAAAGAGTTGCAAAAGTATAAAATTTAATGATTACAGTAAGTTTGGAAATCAAAGAAGTATGGAGTTATTGAGATAAGGGATAATTGTGGGGTAGTAGGGGTGTAAATTGTTCAACCCTTATCAGGGTTTGTGCCAAATTGATTATTAGCCACGAATTTTCACGAATAATTCGTGTTAGATGTGAAGCATCATTAGTGAAATTATCTGCGATGCTGCTGCGCGGTAGTGGCAAAAGAAAGTTAGATTTTGGCGAATACCGAAGCATAAGAAATCAAGTTGAACTAAACTTGATTTATTTAGAAAATTGTTCAACCCACTCCGGGGTTGGGAGCTTGAGCAATCTTCATCCCCGAGTTGCACACGGGGCTATTATTGTTCAACCCCTGCCGGGGTTTTAGGAGTTTTTAGCTACGACCGCATAAGCAAGATTGCAGATAATAAAACGAATTTGTACGAATAATTCGTGTTAGATGCGAAGCATCATTAGTGAAATTAGTGGCAAAAGAAAAATTCGCTTTGGAGGAATGAAGTTCAACCCTTATCAGGATTTCCAGGATTATTGAACTCTAAATAGACCATTGTAATAATTTAATTTTTAGCCACGAATTACACAAATTTTCACGAATTTTCACGAATAATTAGCGTTAGACACGCAGCAGCATCGAAGATAATTTCACGAATTTGTACGAATAATTCGTGTTAGATGCAAAGCATCATTAGTGAAATTAGTGGCAATAAAAAAATTGCTTTAGGGGAATGAAGTTCAACCCAATTTAGGGTTGGGGGGTGGCTTTTACTTCTTACCGAGTTGCACCCGGGGCTATTATTGTTCAACCCCTGCTGGGGTTTTATAGCAAATGATCATTCATTATGGAATTAATGGTCTGGCTAATAACTCTTTCAGAAATTACTATTTAAAGGAAGAAAGTATATCCCTTAACCTTTCATATTTCGTTCCATCTGTTATCACGGGTAACGTCACCGTCACATAAACTGTCATATCATCTTCACTGACACCACCCGCCATTTCCTGTCTGACATCTTTTTCTGAACCGAATTTGAATATAAAATCGGGAAGGCCTGAATTGCATGTGATTGATATCATACTCACTTTCATAGCCTCTTCCTGAACTTCTTTTAATTCTATATCGCCTATCACTTTTATAGGAAGTAAATACACGAATTCATTTTTCTCTGTTTCTGAAGACATCCATTTCATACAATGAATAACAACTGTATCCCGAACTATTGAAAACTCTACCGCTTCATTATAAGTATCTCCGTCTTGCTTCACAGAAGAAACAAAACTTTTTGATAGCGAGCGCAATTCTGCAT
>Ga0209480_10000312_pt1 | contig 41585 bp, 38 predicted proteins | sample JI61114C2DNA_FD_187501 | JGI IMG/M metagenome (GOLD analysis project Ga0209480, IMG submission 187501) | Wastewater effluent complex algal communities from Wisconsin, to seasonally profile nutrient transformation and Carbon sequestration -... | ecosystem: Engineered > WWTP > Effluent > Algae... | reverse complement strand
TCCTCATTAATTCAACAACTCACCTTTAACAGGAGAATTATATGTATAATAGCAACAATTTTGCCTTAAGTAAAGATACAATCTTTGGGACAAAAAATCACGACAATATCAATTCCATATTAAATAATATCAAATCATTCGAGAAAATAAGTATTACCAATTTGTTATATCTTTGTTTCTCTGTAAGAGAAGTGGAGGTATAAAAATGACTGCAATAAAAGACCGTTTTATTTCACGAGAAGAAATATCCAAGCTTCTCTGGGGTATGATTAATGATATTTCTACCCATAGTTTATCAATGTGGTTAAAATCAAAAACCGATGATGAATTTGTGGTAGTGCCGAGAGAATTTTGTGTTTTAGTAGTGTCATTTTTAGAACGACAAGTTCCACAGAAGGAACATTTACTGTTTAATTCACAAAATGTACTAGGGCAACTTGAAGAAATAAAACGCTATTTGTAATTGTAATATCCCAAAAAAAATGATGAAATTAATAGTATGATCCTGATTTATCTATTTCTGCACTATCGGTTGATTCCGTGAAGTAATATTTTCTTGGTCTTCCTTCCATGATTTTTATTTTGGGATATTTTTTTTGCAAAGTCGATCTCTTTGATCCGATTTCTGCAACTATTTATTGTAACAGGGCTTGATCGTTATCTTAGGGAATTGCCGTTGCTTTTGATTTTTGTTGTTTTTTGCCGGCAGCGATCCGGATAATGTTCATATATCCATTCGGCTATTTCTCTAGCTGTAAATTTCTGTTCAGGATTGTTCTGTAAAAATTCAGCAATGGTAATAATTGTTAAATTTAGAGCCATTATCAAATCTTCTATACTATCTCAATTATTGTTCTGATCCCCTGTAGAAATGCTAAAAATAAAGGCAAAACGATAGTGGAGAGTTGGTTATGATGTTATTTCCTGGTATAATAAAACAGTTTATTGAAAGTGTAGATAAAGTATTGGTCGGGTTTAAATAACCAATCCTGTTATAAAGATAGATAAATGAGGCATCTGTGTCTCCTCCAAGGTAAATAAATCCTTGAAGGAGTAACGTTTTAATATCTTAAAAAAGTTAAAGATTCACGATCCCTTGTTGAGGGAATTGGAAAAGTGATAAATTTTTAGGCGTTCATTGTTAAGATTTGATAATATCAAATAAATGATGACAACAAAAAAAGACAAACAAAAGTGAGAATGTAAAATATTTAATATGTTTGCAGTTTTTACTATACAACCACTGGATTATGCCGCTTAAAATTTGGGTAAAGGAGTGGTATTTTATATAAATTGTACAGATTCATTCAACAACGGGTTAAAATGGGTAATTTTAACATTCGTCGTAGCCAATTATAATGTTCGTTAGTCACTTATTCTTAATTATTGCTTGCTTTTTTGGATAAGTTGAATGTTGCAAAGAAAAGTCATAATTATATCCTGTAGTATCTCCTTATTGGTTTCTGTTTTATGTACTGGGATTTTTATATTTTATTGGAATACTCAAAACAGCAAAGATTATGAAAATGTATTTTCCCAAGCCAAGAAAAAATTCTGTTATGTGATTAATGATCTTAATAAACTTCACTATCTATTAGAAATTGTTGAAGGTAACTATGAATCTGGTAATCAACTAATTGCTGATTACCAGATTATAGCAAACAAAATGAATTTTCAACTTTCTATACTAAAAATCATATCTATAACTAATCCCAAGAAAATCATGGCTAAACATAATAGTAAACCTTATCAAATGTTGCTTGATAAACAAAATGGCATGATATTGTCACTTTGTCATGATTTCTGTATTAGTATTAGTATGGTAGAAGCAAGGAGCTTTTTGGATAACTTTCTGCCTAATTTTTTAATATATTCTGTAATGATTAATAATTTAAATATTATAGAAAACAACCGCCATGCTGCCATTTCGTCAGTGCAGAGTGATTATCACACTATTGGGAATTTTGAAGTTTCAGTAAAAATGTATATAGAAAATTCTTATTTAGAAAAGCAAATTAGGCAAATCTTTACTAATGGTGCTTTACTTTTTGTTACCGTATTTTTTTTCATAAATCTATTTGTATTGCTTCTGTTTTTAGGAGTTAAAAAATTTTTTTATAATTCTTCATTCAAATTAATGCAGGAGAATCAAGTTTTGAAAGAACAATTGGTAACTTATGAAAAACTTGAATTACTAAGACAGCATAAACAGGAGATTGATAATCGGTTGATGAAAATGATAAAAAACAAGTTAAAGAGAGACGCTATTAATGTCATAAATACGACAAACAATTTAAATGAAATGCTTACAGTAAATATAAAGCAATTACTAACAGAATGTATTGAATATTTTGCACTTGATTCTGAAATTAAAGGTATATCTATAAAAGTAGAAAATGAGGTGATGGAAGCAGAATATCTTAATATAGATATAGGTGAAGAAATTTTACGTCAGTTAATCTTTAGTCTAACTTGGAATCTTTTATCTATATTACCTAAAGGGTCTCACTTAAAGATAAAAGTTAAGCAAGATAAAGAACAATTTAAAATAAAAATGACAGGTTCAGGTTTTAATCTTTCAAGAGAGCAATTTGAAAATTATAGTTTTCAGCATTATTCCAAGACAAATAATCAATGGTTACTGTCAATAAAAGATACAATAAAATTGTTTGAAGACAATGGCTTTAGTTACGAATATATTCAGGGTAAAAGAGTTGGTAATAAATTAAAGTTAATTAAAAGCTTAAAAAAAGAAAAATTCTATAATGATAGTAATGTATGGGATATAACGCCTCATTTAACAAAAGGAAAAACTTAATATTCGTATTTTTGTTAGTTCTTCTAACTGCTAATAAAGCCATGTCTTCAGTTAAGGTAAGTAATTCAACTTTACCTGTTCCATATTTTTTCGGTAGAAATGAAGAGCTAAAAAGTATAGAGCGTAATTTAAGTAATATTGGTTCAGTAGTATCTTTAACTGGATTCACCGGGATAGGTAAAACACAGATAATCAGGCAATATTTATCAAAAAATTTAGATAATTACAAAATCATATGGTTTTTTGATTGTAATCTTGATCTTAGTTATCAGTTTTTAAACTTAGCCAAACAGATCAACTTAAAAATCTGCAATAAAAGCTCAACCTGTATTATTTCTGAAGATATACAACATATCTCTGAGAGTGTAATGAATTATCTCAGGCATGAAACAGGGTGGATCCTGGTATTTGATAATTTAAGAACCAATGAAAATAATAAGGTACTTAGATTTCTAGAAGATAGTCATAATGGTCACATAGTTGTTTGTTCTCAGGAGACTACCGGATTACCTAATATAATACCGATAAAGAATCTTAAAAGAATAGAGGCACTAGGACTTATTGAAAAACTGCTACCTAACTATAAATTAAGAGATGTAGAAAAATTATCGGAAATTTTTTTAGATTATCCAATTCTTATAATTCGAGGAACTTTATTCTTACAAAATAATCGATATTTAAGTATTGAGGAATATAAAAAAATACTTGCTGTAAGTGATGAAGTAAAAAGGACTAAAGAACAGCTAGGAACGATATTTGATAACCTAAGTAGTGCTGCTAATAATCTTTTACTTAAGGTAGCATTAATTAATAACCATGATTTTTCAAAGCAGTTATTAATTAATTTATCTGGTAGTGATAGTTCTAAAGTTATAGATATATTGCATGATTTAAGTAAGTTTGCTTTAATAGAGGATAAAGGTATTTATAAGGAAAATCAAATTTTTGAAGTACATGATTTTATAAAGAAGACTGTTCTGGAAAGTGCTAGTAATAAGGTTATCAGAGATAGTATGCAAGATATAGTCAAAACAATTAATCAAGGATTTCCTAAAAAGATTACAGATTATTTATCTTTGTTTCATAAAGACCCTACTCTGCAAAGCAATTTAGAAATAATGCTAGAAAACGCAGAAAAAAATGCTGTGAATTTTTATGAGATTTTAGAACTTAGAAAGAATCTTATGTTCTTCTATCTTACGAAGAGGGATTATGATAAATGCAAAAAATTTGTCGAATGGCTAACCGATAAGGAGAACAGAGGTGAAATTAAATATCATGATATGAGTAACAATCAAAAAGTAGCTTATGCATGGTATTTAGTGAATGTAGGATTATATAAAACTTATAGCGCCAGGGATATAAAAAATGCGGAGTATGATTATGAAAAAGCTGCTGAAACAGTAAGAAATGTTAATGGCTTTGCAGATTTAAAATGTGCTATATACTCACAATTGACACAAAGCAGAATCCGTAAAGGAGCTATAAATGATGCAAAACTTAGTATAAAGAAGGTTGAAGAATTCATCAGAGAAGATCAGGATATATTTTACAAAGGATTATTATGGTATTCTTACGCAAGGATTTTTCTTGCAGAAGGAGAGTATAATCTAGCGTTAGAAAATGCAAATAAATTAGTTAAATCCCAAGAAAACTTACCGCAAGATCAATTTACTATACTTGGTCATATACTAAAAGCAGAGATTTTAATTAAGCTAGGAGATTATAAAGCTGCTTATATACTAGCTAAAGAACTTGATAAGAGATCAAAAAGTTATTTTAATAAGCCACATGAAATGCAAGCACGTATTCTTACCTGGCTTGCATTAGCTGAGTTAAATGTAGATAAAATCAAAAACGCAGAAGAGCATATAAGTTTAGCCAAAAAAATCTTTCTAGCTTTACCAGAAAGGAAAAAAGATAATATATCAGATTCTTCTGATTATGATTTAGCTGCTGCTTTGATTGTAGAGGGTGATATTTATCATAGACAGAATAAAATAGCAGAAGCATTGCAAGCATATAAGACAGCAGAGAATATATACCATAATTGTTATGGGCAAAATATGTTACTTGACCATATCAGCGATCTGTATTTTAAAATAGCTAACTCAGCATTAATGGATAATAATATAGGGATATATAAGGAATACTTAAGTAAACACGAGAATATTTTTGGGGTTGATCATTTTAGAACAAAAGCCATGTATCAAAGCTTTCTAAAGAATAACTAACAACGATTTAAAAGATGATCTTTTAGGAACCAGTCTGCAAACTTAGTATCGATTAAGCTTAATTTTCTATCTAAACAATGTTTATATATTTCTTCTATAACTAATCCTACTTGCTGAAGAGTAAGGTGATTAATGCGGTATAACTCTATGAAATGAACAGTATAAAGGCATATAGACCTGAATAGTTCATTATTGTATGGTAGTTCAGTATCAATATTCAGAATATGTTTTTTAAAAGATTGATTTCTATTAAATAGTTCATCTAGAGAACAATTGAGTACATCGGCTATTTTTAATATTGTTTCGATTCCGGGATTTTTAACTGTATCATCTAAAATTCTATTAACAACTGCATTACCGACTCCAGCTTTTTTTTCAAATGCAGAAGTTGCAATATCATATTCTTGTATATATTCTATAATTTTTCTTTTTAAATTATCCATTACACTACTCTATCCCTTTGACTTACTTACATGTACATAATGGTATTATATTAATAAATTGCTCATGTTTTATCTTGTAATCAAAAAATGTAATATATCTTATCTCATAAGATAAAATAATTATTGACGGAGAAAAATCTATTAATTATTGTTATATAAATTAAATAGTTTTAAAGGTAATTTTTGATTTCGTAAAGCAAGCTCACAAACCAAACTTCAGTAACTATCTCCTAGTCGCCAAACTTACAAGATAGTTACTGGTTATAATACCAAACCCTGATGCCAAGCATTTGGGTAACACTACATTGTTAACTAAACAATATGGTAATATGAACATAGCAGAAAAGTGCTGCCTGCACAATAATATATATGTGTCAAGGCCCAGAATTATCCGAAGAGATTCGCTTTTTATACCGCATTGGTGTTATAAAAAGATTTTACTACCTAGTGGTAGGCCTGATTTAGCAGGAGTTCATATTCTTGCTGAGTTGTTATCTTTGTCTCAAAGAACAGATGGGAGTGACTCTGATTTTGAACTTCGAGACTGTTTTAGGTATTTCTGGGATAAATTCTCTATTCGAAGACCCACCTTGCAAAGAGCATCATTTCGTTTGCAGGATCTGGGGCTTCTTACCCGTCTGTTTTATGCTACCGCAGCTGATCCGGAGAGTAAATTTCCTAAGGAACTTGCCTTAAAACTTAATACCGCAAAAATTAATGCTTTATCTGATGATGAAGGAGGGACGTTATGAACTCTTCTTTTATTACTTGCGGTAAGGTCTTTTTACCGGGTGATGTTATTATTCATAAATGGTATAAACAGTTTTGCCTTGAAGATGGAAACCCTGATCTGGTGGCAATAACCATCCTTGGGGATATTGTTGCCTGGTATCGAAACGGTACAAATAACCATTACGGCGAACTTGCGCCAAGACTCCATGGACATTCTCTTTATCTTTCCTATAACTACTATGAGCAGAAGTTCGGTTTTCGTGAAGATAGAGTAAGAAGAGCCTTAACCCGTTTATATACGCAGAATATTTTAAAAAGAAGATTTAAAAATATTCATGTTAAAGGGCGGAGAGTAAATAAACTGGTTATTGATCTTGATGCAGATTTTTTTAAGTCATGTTTCATTGATCCAAAACTTGATATCAGGGGAATAAGAGAGGAGAAAAAATCATACCGTTTGCACCAGTGCGACGATCAAATAAGTACAAAAACTATTTTTATAAAAAATAGATCTAACGTGCATGCGCACGAATCTAATTTTTGCAAAAATTCCTTTGTAGAAGAAAAACTTACCCAAACAACATCCATATTACCTGTAAGAGGGTTTAGCCTTGCTTCTTTTTATCCTTTAAGTCAACCAGAAGCCGCAAAACTACAAGCATTATGCGGTCGGGGGTTTTCAGGCAATGCCATTAACGAAATACTGCTTAGCATGTCGAAACGATTAACAGATCGTTTCTTCAAAAGCAAAAAGGCTTTCATGAACTATATGGCTAAGGCCTTAACTTACGAAAAGCGAGATGCCGTAAAAATCAGTAATAGAGCTTTCAGGATTAGAGCCAATATAAGCAACGATGAAATCATAAAACAGCAAAAAGAAGCGTTTTTAAGCAGGATAGAAGAAAGCACGGATACTACTCTTGCAGCGCAGTTAAGCCGCAAACTTGCCTCTATCTTAATACCAGATCTTGCTTATGACTTTTTGTCGGCGGCAAAATTTCCTCCCCGCGTAGAAGGAAATAGTTTTGAAATCAGTTTACAGAAGAGTATTGAACTAAGTGAAATGCAATACGGCCTGATACTTGAGCAGGTACAGTCAGTATACGGTTCATTCATCCGCAGTCTTGAATTTATAATTAAAAATCAGGAAACACCAACTTCGAGCTTATCTCCCGCTGCTTTTTCGGTGCGTAATAATGAATTGGAAATGTTCCCCGGGGTCTGGGGTAGAATCCGCACAGGGCTGATTAGAAGTTGCGGCGAGGGGATAGATCGTAACTGGTTTTCAAAACTTAAGGTAAATGTTGACGAAGAAAGAGGGGAAATAAAACTGCAAGCTCCAACTTTGTTTATCAGGGACTGGATACAGCAGAACTATCAGCATCTGCTTGAAAAATTCTGCAATAAAGAAAATTACCGCTTAATGGAGATTGGTATATGAATTCATTTTGCAGGCAAGTTCTTATAACTCTTATAATACCCACTCTGATTATTGTAGGAGTTAACGGTATCGTATTTGCATCCCGTATTAATCCGCAAATTGCTAACATCAGTTACTGGTATGACGACAATGACATTAGAGCAGTCATTAAAAACCGTCTCGGTGATAGTGTATATATTGCACCTGCAGTACCAAACAATTCCGAATTGATCAGAGACACCGCAGCAGCTGCTTTGCTTGAGGCACAAGCAGGAAAACCTGCCTTGATACCGGTAAATCTGAATAATAATCACTGGACGGGTATTGCAATCAGAGCAAAGGCTGATGGCAATATTATTGTATTTTACAATGATTCTTTCGGTACTCCTATTGGCGGGGTAGGGAGTGAAAGCTGCCGGTATATTGAGGCTATAAAAAATATTCTACCTATGGCCGAAATTGTTGATCTGCGGGTCCATCAGCAGAACGATGGATCGAGTTGCGGAGCATTTACGGCTGAGAATCTGATAGCTTTAGCAGGCCTAAATCAGGTAAACCTAACCCCTGAAGCAGCAAGAGAGTTACTTGCTAATATTAACGACGCACGAACCATCCGTATTCTGCAGCTTGGAAGCCTCGAGGCAAAAATAATCACAGCTGCTGAGATAATAGCAGGAAGTGTCGCCGGCAAGTACGTGGAAGCAGTAAGCGAGGTTGCCTTTTCTGATATGGCAAATGTTGCAGGTAGCATAATGGACAGACTTACACATCTGTATTTGATTGATACCGGCAATATGGGTGTATCCGGCGGAGATGGGGAATCAGATTATGGCCTGTGGACTCGAGGAAGCTATGGAAGCGGCATATTCAAACCTCAGAATTCGCTTGCGATAAAGCAGAAATGTAGGGGAGGATCTATCGGTTTTGACGGCAAGATAGATGATGATACCATCATTGGTATTGCTCTAAATCATAACCGGACAAAACTTACGCCAAAATCCACTCCTGAAACTGTAGTAAGTAATATCAGCAATAATACCGTTAACAAGTTTAGCGGTGATATCAGATCACTCATAGGTAGCCTTTACGGAAGTATTAACATGAGTGAAAGGTTGGTGCTCAGTGGTGAATTCAGGCTTGGGCAGGTTGACGCTAAAATGAATTATCAGTCCTTAATTAATGGAAATAGTAGATTCAGGTTAAAAGGCGGTTTACTTGGGGGATCGCTAGCAGCTGATTATTATTACCCTATAGGTAAACTCTTTCTAGTACCAAACTTTGGCGTTTCCTATGAGACCATAAGATTCAAGGGCAAGAATCAGGGAAATTTAAAAATCGAAAAGCTTGCTATCCGCAGACCTGCAATTACAGGAGGAATTGCTCTAATAGGGGTTTTTCAAGCTGGAGAGTATCAATTAATTCCGGAAATCAGAGCATCTTATGAAGCTGCCTTTTCCTCTAAATCAAACAAACTAAAGATAAGCAATAATGGCGGCCTGTCTCTTTCTGATTACAGGATACCCATGCCGAAGGATTCATACAGACTTGGAGCAAGTATGGGTATTTCTTTTTCAAGGTTTGAGGCAAGTGTCGGTTATGAGCAGGCACGCTACAAGCGTTATTTAGGGAACAGTTTTTATGGAAAGCTGCGGATAAACATTTAATCACACGGGTAAACAACTATGGAAAACAAACAGGAGGAAGTTAAAGGATTACTTAGTCGCATTCTAAATAAACTGGAAGAGTTGCTTAAAAGTGATTCAAAATGGATCATCGTCTTGGTCGTGTTAGCTTCATTGCCAATGACAATAGATGGATTGCGTTTCCTTAAAAGGAAGATAACTGAACAAAACCTGCAGGGAAATAATACCACATAGGAGTAAATCCTAAACAAGTGAAATGGTGATGCACGGCAGTTAGAGGAACGATTTAACAAAAGTAAGGAATAAACGGAGAAACAATAATGGGAAGAAAAAACACTTATTTAGAGCAAATAGATAAATTTATTGGTCATAAAATCTATTCTTTAAGATTGGAAAAAGGATTATCTCGTGAACAATTATCGCAAGTGATTGGCGTTACTCACCAGCAGCTGCAAAAATACGAAACCGGAGCTAATCGAGTGACTGCTTCAAGACTACTGCTAATTGCTAAAGCTTTGGAGCAGGAGATACCATATTTTTACGAAGGTTTTGAAGCAGGTGATAACAGTCCAACTATACTTGAAAACCAACGCCTTTGCATTGAAGTAGCAAGGAACTTCAGGCGTATTGGTAATAGGGAACATCAGGACGCAATTAATTTTCTTGTTAAATCCTTGTTGTAGGAACAGGTGGCCTAAAGTAAGTCAAATTGTAAAAGATTTTTTGATAAACAAATTAACAAAAGGAGAAAAATAAAAATGAGCGATTGAGGGAGAATTAACGGGATGGGGCAGTCTTGGCGGATAGCGAATCATCTTAAAGAGTTGGTACTACAGAAAATTAATTTTAATAACGGAGAATTAAACATGCAAAACAAGCAAATTTCAAAATCAAAAAATACTTCTAAAGATTTAATAGTAAATACAACCGAATCGATACAAAAACCTAAATTAAATTCCTGGCTAAAACCTTTGATTCTTGGGGCAGGATTATTATCTGCAACTTTTGCTCTTTACCCTGAACTAGTACTTGCTGCATTTGATATAGACAAAGGCGTTACTGCCGGAACAAAACCTTTACTTGATGGGGTTCAGGCCCACTGGGGTAAAGGGGTATTACTAAGTGGAACGGCTGCAGCACTAGTTGGAGAAGGTGACCCAAGACAAAGAGCAATCAGGGCCGGTCTTGGATGCGGTGCTGCCGGGGTTGTGATACTAGGGTTAATTGGAATGCTTGGATAAAAGAAGATGGCAAGAAGAGTATTTACCAAATGTCTGAATCAGGAATTAAAGATATTTAATTTCTCGGTCGGTTCTTTAATTGGTGGTGGCATCTTGCTTGTACTAGGGGCCTTGAGTAAAGGTCTGATGTGGGGCATAGGGGCAGGGGTCATTGGTTTCATGATTGGGCGATGGTTATCAAGGCAATGGTTTTTAGGACAAATACAGCGCAAGCTCTATTGGTATTTTCCGTTTGAGAAAATTTTCATTGATAAGAACACCCCTCCTTCTTATTTGCGTAGTTTGATGTAATGGTTTTTCGCCGGTAATAGGAAATCTGATTAAAACGGGATTTGGTTATATGGAAAAGCAGGTAATGGTTAAGAATATAGATCAGGTAGCACGGCAACGGAATTTTCTTCTGCTGCTAGTGATAGTAAGCGTGTTTTCGGTTGCAGCTCTTAGTCTTAAGCTAATTACAACCGAGGCAAAGGTGATTTTAGCTCCGGGTTTAAATCAAGAGGTATGGACGTCGGATAAGGGTGTGTCAATTAGTTATTTAGAAGAAACGTCAGCAATGTACCTGCCGTTACTACTTGATCTGACCTCTGATTCCATTGACTGGAAAAAAGAGCTGCTGATGAACCACGTATCACAAAGTGATGCAAAATATATGAGATTGATTAACGAATATTTTGCTGCCAGCAAGGAGAAGTACAAACGATTCTCATTAAGTACTCACTTTGCTGTTAAAAGTTTTGAGGTTAATCAGAAAGAGTTGACGGTTAAAGCTATCGGTCAATTAAACAGCCGGTTCGGTGAGCGTGGCCTGCAGAATATACCTGCTGTTTACGGTCTTAGTTTTGAATGGAGGTCGGGGAAGTTGTTGTTGAAGGAGTTTGTCAAGTTAAGTAAAGAAGAAGAGGAATTATATGACCATGAGCAAAACTAGGATTTTCCTGATTCTTGGGGTTTTTATTGTAGCCGGTTTAGGCGTAGATAGTTTTGCGAAAGAGCTGCAGTCTGCGGTCGAAGATAGAGGGGGTTTAAGAATCAGCTATCTATCTCATACTGATATAAATATTGCTAGTGGGGGCATTAATCGCATCCATTTTGACAAGGCAAGGATCACTAAGATCATTGGCGATACTAGTAAATATGAAGCTGTAGTTGCCGATAATAACTGTGATCTGTTTTTAACTTCAAGCATTCCTGCATCCGGTACTATTGACCTGACATTATTACTTGGGGCGGGAAAAGCGATTGATTTAAGGTTACATGTTCTGGATTTACTGCGACCGCAGCTAATCAATATTGACGTAAGCGATGAAAGCAGAAAAAGAGACGTAAAGAACTGCGAGATTAAAGAGATGATTAAAAAGATGGCGGCAAATGAGCGAGGAAAATATTTTGTACAGAAAAAAGATAGAAAGGTAGAAGTAGCGGGTCATCCTGATCTTACCCTAAGGCAGGTAGTCTCCTATCGTTACGGCAAATTAGCCGGAGCCGGTTTTACCTATAAGGTGAAGAAGCCTCATAGAAATAATCAGGATATAACGCCTCTAAGCGTAGAGACTTTTAAGGGAATTTTTAAGGATACTGTAGCTATCGGCATGAGTAACTCTGGGTCAGCCGGGAGTGGGCCTAAAGTATTTGTGGTATATGATTACACGGAAGGGGGTGATGTTTAAGAAGATATTGCAGGTAATGAAACTATCATCAAGGGCGAATGATGATAAGGAAAAGAGAGTAATTAATACCGATGGTTTGGTGCTCGGTGGTGATATTAGTGATAATAATTTACTACGGCATAGACAAATCAGGTTATTTATTGGTTTGTTAATTGTCTTAGTGATTATTTTAGGATTTTTAATCAACTATGTGCAGGAAAAAACGATAGCGGAAAAACCCAAGGTAGCACCTGAAACCCTAAAAGTAGAGCTTGCGGACAAGGCACTTGATCCTGATAAGATGTGGCGGAACCATCATGAGGAGGCATTAAAAACCAGAACCGATGAGCTAAGTAAACGTATAGTGGATGCAGAAGCTTCGGTAGAGGAGACAAAGAATGAGCTAATAGAGGAGAACCGCCGTCAGCTTGAGAGCGTGCAGGAGCAATTAAAGATGGCAAAGGAGGAGATGGAGGAGGCACATAGGATGCTAATAGCAGTAAAAGAACAAGAACAGAAGCGATTAAATGCCGAGCCTCCACATAAGGCTACGGCAATTGAAATGCAGGGGTTTGATAATGAAGTGGAGTATGACGCACCAAAATCTACAGCTGACTATGTACCGGAAGGAACGTATTTTACCGGATATCTGGTTGGTGGAATCGTAGTATCAACGGCCCTTGGCGCAGCAGATGAGAACTCAACCCCGGTAAATATCCAGTTAAAGGGTCGGGGAAATTTGGCAAAGCAGAACGGGCTTGATATTAGTAAATGCCGAATAATAGGAAGTGCGTATGGCGATTTATCAAGTGAGCGAGCATTTATCCGTTTGGAGAAAATGGTGTGTGAAGAGGACGGCATGTATATCACCAGTGAAATCGCCGGAGATGTACACGGGCCTGATGGATTTAACGGAATTAAGGGAACGGTAGTATCGACGGGAGCAAAACATATAAAGAATGCTGCGATCGGTGGGTTAATTAGTGGGTTAGCCGGTAGTGCCAAGGGGCAGGAAGGGATAAATATTACAAGCGGCGGATTAGTGTCAACTAAGAGTAAAGGTTTTAAGGATATGGCAACCGGAGGACTTATGAACGGGGCAAGTAATGCAGGAGAAAAGATAGCCGATTATTACCTCCGGCAAGCTGAAAGCATGTCACCGGTATTAACTATACCCGGAGGCGTGCGGGTGAATCCTCAGATAATAAAAGGATTTTATATTGGTCAAGTAAATACGCATCGCAAGATCAAGGCAAAAAGATTGACGGATAAAGGAAACAAGAGAGTAGAGCAACATAGGCAAAAGGAGGTACTTAAAGCAAATGAGCAGGAGGAGGCGGGGGATGACGGTTGGAAATAAGAAATTGGTAAATCAGGTTTTGGGAAGTAATGCAGTTAGCTTCTGGATGTTGCTTGTGGTTTTGTTATTACTTGGCGGGTGCAGTAGCGGTTACGGTACGTCTTTTGCGTGCGGAGATAGTAAGGGAGCGGACTGTATGCCTATGGATAAGGTAGGTAGGTTAATTGCTAGCGGCGAGATTGAGCGTTATACCAAGGAAAGGGAGGAAACCTGCCGAGGTAGCAGATGTAAAAAGGGAGAAAGTGTAGAAATCGGTAAGGGGGATGAATTACCGGCACTTGCTACTCCTAAAATCAAACTTGAAACTATAGAGAGTAAGTCGTGAAAATTACCGAAAGTTTAAAGGATTTAGCTAATTACTGTGGACTCGGGGTAGAGGGAGAACGTAAATCTGATCCGACAGCTGCATTTAACGAGCATACCTCGCAGGTCACTAAAGGAGCCGTACCCCTATCTGATTTTCTTATTTATGATTACTTTGATGAAGAGCAAGGGTTATTTTTTAACCGTAATGACAGTATTGGTTTTTGGTATGAGATTAATCCGTTAGTTGGGTCTAATGAGAGCCTTGAGAAGAACCTGACTTTGTTTTTCAATGACGAATTACCGGAAGATATATACCTGCAGTTTCTAATTATAGCCGGCACTGATATTAGCGATATCCTAGATACATGGGAGCAGGGGCGAAAATACGGCGGGGAAATACTAGCCCATATAACTAAATCCCGCCGGCGTTTTATTGAAAATTGCGCCAAGGATTTTGCAAGTAGCAGAGATGGAAGACTGGCGAGGAATTTTCGGACGTTTGTTGCCTGTTCAAGGTCTTTAGGAATCAGGGCGGGGAAATCGATTGATCTGATGATTTCTTTTAAAAGAAAACTTGAGAACAAGTTAAATACGGAAAAGCTTTCTCCAAGGCTGATGAAAGCAGAGGATTTAATTGTCATCGGTAGAGAGTTACTGCAACCGGATTTTAGGAGAAGTGCCGGCAAAGTCGTTTATAGTAAATATAACAATTTATCCGATCAGATTTGCAAGAAGTTTGAAGGTACGGTTATTAAGCCTGAATCCGTTATACATGAGGCTACAAATCTTCAGACGAGAATTTTTTCGCCAAGGGAATTACCGGAGAGTTTTTCTCTTAGCGAAATGGTGGCGTTGCTTGGGTCAGGTGATAGGGTAATACCGGCAAGGTTTGTAATTAGCTATAGTCTGGCAAGTTCTTTGGGCAGCGGTGGGACTTCCCGTTTAACGACTCAAGGGATAAGATCCATTCACGCAGCGGAGCGAGATTATACACGTCACGATATCAGTGCCAGAGAAGAAGCAAGAGAGTGGAGAGAGGTACTAGATATTCATAAAAAAGGTGAGCGGTTTTTAAGCGAATCGATGCTAGTAATGATTACAAGCCCGCAGGATAATATTGATATTGCCGAGGAATCTTTAAAAAGCCTGTGGAACGCTAATGACTGGAAACTGGGAATTAATAATAACCTGCAGTTACTGAGTTTGCTAAGTACAATGCCGATGAGCGGTTCTACCTACTGGAAATCACTATCATTTTTCAAATTGACCAGAAATGCCCTAAGCGGAGAGATAGTAGCTAAATTACCTTTGCAAGGAGAATGGCGCGGTGTTCCCGAGTCGGGAGTATTGCTTATGGGCAGGCGTGGTCAATTATTTAATTTTAATCCGTTTTACAGGATTGGCGGCGGCGGTAATTACAATGTAGTAGTTATTGCACCTTCTGGAAGTGGAAAGACCTTTACTTTAGAGGATCTTGTGACGAGTTGCCTTGCGCAAGGGGTAGCGGTTTTTGTCATGGATATTGGAGCAAGTTACAAGAATATCTGTGAACTTTTAGGAGGAGAGATGCTGCGTTTTGATCGGGGCAGTAAATTATCATTAAATCCGTTTGCCGGTTTAAGCAGTAGCGGAGCGGTATATACCAAGGCATTATCATTACTTGCGCAAGGGGTTGATCTTAAAAAAGTAGCTGACATTACGGGTTTGCCAGAGGAAAAGGTAGAAGCATTAGCAGTTGGCAAATCAACTGCAAGTAACTTGGAAAAAGAGAAGGAAGGAATCGAGGTTTTAGAAATCAAAGATAAAAAGATAAGCGGTAAAACACATTTTGTAACCAAAGACAGCATGATTTATGCAAAAGCAATGGTAGCTTCAATGTGCGGTTTAAGCGGTGACGTTAGAGGCGAAGCGGTGATCGAGAGAGCAATAGCTGAAGGGATAGCAGAATATGGCACCGATCTTGATATTACAAAATTAGCCAAGGTGTTTGAAGAATTGAAGGATCATCGAGGGAATCCCGTTGCAGGAGCGTCAGCTATGTCCGATAGTCTGTATCCGTATACAGAGCAGGGTATTCACGGTCGTTATTTTAAATCCGGTAAAGAGGCCAGTTTTAAGGAGCTGTTGACACTTTTTGAACTTGAAGAAATTAAGGACGATGAGCCTCTTTTAGCTGTGGTACTGCAAATAATACTGATGCAGATTACGATGCAGTTTTTATGTGGTGATCGGAGTCGTTATTTTATGTTAGTAGTTGATGAGGCTTGGCTGATTATGGATTTTGCGGCTTCATTTTTGGAGCGGTTTGCTCGTACTGTTAGAAAATATGGGGGTAGTCTGGTTGTATGTACGCAAGATTTATCCAGTTTTAGTAAAGGTCCATCGCAAAGAGCAATACTTGAGTCGTCTACATGGAAATTAATTTTACAACAGAAGGAGGAGGGAATAACCACCTTTGCCAAGGAAGAGGGATACCTGCCTTACTTGGATTTAATCCGTTCTGTTCGTAAATGTTCTGCTAACCGTTTTTCTGAGATACTGATTGATACTAACGGTGCCAAGGTGGTAGGAAGACTTGTCACCGATCCTTATAGTACAGCTTTATATTCTACGGAAAAGGATGATTTCAGCTTTTTAATTAATCAGGAAAAAGCCGGTAAGAGCAAGCATGAGGCCATTTTACAATTATCGAAGAAATACGGGCTATTGGCTGAAGATTTTAGGTACGTAGAAAAGGAATAATTATGATGAGTCTAAATATGAAATTCGGGTTTATTACAATCTTATTGGTCATTATCGGTTTTTTAAGCGGTTGGCTCGGTTGTTTGTTTTTTGGAAACCTAGCGGGATCGGTACGGGTGCTTTTTGTTTCTGAAGAAGCACTTGTTGCTTTAGAGGAAGAGCGTATTAAAAATCTCTCCGAAAATCATGGGATGGAAAACTCAAGGGCAGCAGGAAGCATATTTTTCGGCAAACCGGAACTTGCTATACAAAAGATGGAGCAGATAGCCGGGAGCTTTGCAGATAAAAGGACTAAGGTTTTAATTGTAAGCAATAAAAAAGGCTACGCTCGTAATGGAGCAGGAATATCGGACATTATTCACAAAGAGCTAGTCAAAGTTTTAAGTGCAGAAAAGGAAGTTTAAGAATTATCGAATTGTGGAGAGGAAAAGTAGGTAAGAGGAGATATGGATAAATTAAAAAAAACAGAGTTAACCGGTACTTTGTCTGCTATTAAGATAGAAATAATCTTTATGGTTTATGGAATTTTTTTAATAGGTTTTTGTTTATATGATTTAAGTAGGTGGTTTTTATTAGTAATTTACTGTTTAGTTCTCTGTGTTTTATATCTTATAGGCCGGTGGTTGTGTAATAGACGGAAATTGTCTAGAGCTGGGTTTCAGGGTGATTTCTGCGATTTGGTTATTATGCTCCAAGAGCAAGGTTTCGAGCTTAAGGCATTTAATACAAATCTCTATATTTTTCATACCTTGACAAGGTTTCTTCCTAATTATTCTCTTTTTGTTTATATGGATAAGGAAGGATTTACTATTTTGGGTACAAAAGGAGTTTTAGAGTGGTTTGCAAGAAATAACAAAGAATTCAAATTAATAGAAAAATCGAATAACTAGAATTAATAGGATGAGAATTACACTGACGATTGACAAAGGTATTAACATATGACGCACATATATATTACCGAAATAACCATCATGATAATTTGTATATAGATGCCATGATATATAAAAGGTAAATACTAATAACGGTGTTAGAAAAATAAGTGAAATATAATTAGTTTTGATTGCAGAAAGAATGGGATTAATAAAAGCTTTATTTATTATTTCGTGTACTGGATTTCCAGCAGAAGCATCAAATATAAACGAGTTACATAAAATAAAAACAAACAAAAAGGAAAAATATTTTTTCAATACTAGCATTGATTCGTTTAAATTAGTTAAACAAATTAAGATAATAGGAAACGAGAATAAAAAAATCAATAATATATGAAGAACCTTGTTATAAGTATATGGATACTAATGATTTGTTCTACGACTACGGCACTTGGCTTTGATTTTGGTAAGGTTGGAACAAGTTTTGTAGTTGAGGAAGAAGGTTTTGTGGAAATGATGCTGCGGAAATTAAAAGAGGTAAATTGGGAAGCAGAAAATGAGAAAATGAAAAGCATTGCGATAAGAAGGGTGCAGAATCCTATAGCGGTAGCAGGAATCAAGCCTGCTACCGAGAATAGGGAGTTTTGGCATGATCCGACTTATACGCTTAAGGAGGACGTTGTCCTGCCGTGCGGTAAGATATTACACAGAGCTGGGAAGGCGGTAAATCCTTTGGATTATATGGATTTAGAACGCAAGTTATTCTTTATTGACGGAAGAGAAGCAAGGCAGCTTGAGTGGTTAAAGCAGCAGTTGGTACCTGATAGTAGTAATGAGAAGAACAAGCTGGAGAATAGGGTTATTTTAGTCGGTGGTAGCGTATTTGATTTACAGGAGGAGCTTGGTAGCGAGGTATATTTTGATCAGGCGGGGGAACTAACTACGAGATTTGGTATTAGGGGAAGCCCTGCGCTCGCCAAGCAGGATGGAAAGCTGATCCGGGTTGAAGAATTTTGTTTAGATGAGATAGATAGGAAATGAATTTTGACCGAAAGGAATCGGTCTTTAAGATGAGGCATTCTTGGCGGATAGCGAATCATCTTAAAGACTTGGTACTACAAAAAAAGTATATAGCAATTTTAATAACGGCTATTTTTTTACCTTTTTCAAGTAATGCAAGTGTAACGTGTAGAGGTCATTTTGTCAATCCGATAACCGACGTTTGCTGGAGTTGTATCCCTCCAATTAACATTGGAGGGATACATATCGGCAAGGGGGGAACCCCCAAAAAGCGTGATACCAAAAATCCTAAAAGTCCTATTTGTATTTGCAGTAAGGGAACCCCACCCCTGCCTATTCCGGGGTTATCAATCGGTTTCTGGGAGCCGGTGCGTCTGGTTGATATAACAAGAACGCCTTATTGCATGGTCAATTTAGGGGGCTTAAGTATAGGAAGTGACATGCGCAAGATCAGTAGTTACGAACGCCGTAATAGTGCTGCCGGCCGGCGTGGTCATTTTAGTTTCCATCATGTTCATTATTACGTTTATCCGCTGATTTACTGGCTTGAACTGATCACCGATTTCGGTTGCCTTGAACAATCAACTTTTGATGTAGCGTATATGAGCGAGTTTGATATTACGTGGAACGATCCCAAAATGCAGAGTCTGCTGAATCCCGAAGCTATTTTATTCGGTAATCCGATAGCTCAGGCGGCCTGTAGCTTGGATTGCGCAGCTGCAACATTTAATTTACCTGACGATAATATGTTCTGGTGTGCCGGTTGCTATGGCAATATGTACCCTTTAAGCGGAGCAAACGCTGACCATATTGGCGGGGTAGGAAACGGTAGTTTGCTTACAATGCGGATTCTAAACAAGTTACATAGGATTGGGCTTGCTCGTGAGACATCGACTTCTGACGGGCGGATTAACGGTCCATTATGTAGGAAACCAATAAATTTAAAGCTGAAGAAAAGCCAATACAAGTTGCAGATGGTTCATCCAAAAACAACATCTGACGGTATAGGTTGCTGGCCTCTTGGGCTATCTGACATGCTTTATCAAGCGGGCAAGGAATATCCGTATGACGGACAAGATTGGGGGTATCTATTATGGCGAAAAACGAACTGCTGTTTACTTTAAAGGTGATAATTTCGGTGTTGATATTTTTTACGGCAAAACCTGTTTTTGCGAGCCGTTATACGGAAATTAGCAACCAAGACCGGGAATGGGTGATGAATCTGGCTACGAAATCACTTAATTCGGTGATGGAAGGGATAAAAGAGAAATACCTTGAGTACCGGCGGAGTATTGATACTGCTCGCAAGCAGGATGAGACAGAGGTGTATAAGTTGCCTGATGAAAAAGCAACTTTAAGAGTGTTTGTAAGTTCCAGTATGAGTGAAGAACTACTTAAGTCTTATGTAAAGGCTGCAAGAAGATATAACGCCATACTCGTTTTTAAAGGTCTTCCTAAAGGATCATGGCAAGAGTTAAGCAGAATTGTAGCAATCATGAATGATAATAACGATGAAATACAGATTCAGCTTGATGATGAAGCGTTTAATCGCTTTGCCGTTAAAAGTGTTCCGACTTTTGTCTTAAGTAAAGCAGACAGGCAATTCTGGCAAGAAGGTGTAGAGGAAATTTTTGATCGGGTTGTTGGCAATATTGGAATTAGCGGCGCATTAAAACTAATGGCAGAAAAAGGAGATCTAGCGGAGATAGCAAGAGAAATCATGGATGGTGAACGCTAATGGTTGGAATTGTGTGGCTAGCCGTTTTCTGTGTTTTTTGTTTGTCTGTAAGTAGCAAGGTAATTGCAACTAGCTATAGAGATCCAACGAGCAAGACCAATGTAAACGTCCAGACCGATCTGTTCAGGAAATCGGTAGGGGATGTTGAAGCATTTAAGAATCAGGTACAGGAAGAGGAAAGGGAAGCCATAGAGAAGTTAAAATCAGGCGTTGATCATGGCGTGGAATTTATTTCCGGTACAGGTAGAAAAGAAATTGATGAAAATACATCAGAGCTTAGCATCATAAAAGCTGATGAGTTAAATGATAGAGGGAGAACAAAATTATTAAAGGAAAAGCTGATTGAAGAGATTTACGTTGATGAAAGTAATCCTCTTATGGTAGCTCACCGCAAGGATGCCGAGAGAATAGCGGAGGGTAGCAAGGATTTGCTGGAGTCCCTACTTCTTTCCTTAAAGGAGCGTCTTGGAGTGGACTGCTATACCGTAAAAGGAAATAAGGAAATAGAGCCGGAGCATCGTATTGCGCTTAAGGAAGAACAAATCAAGGAAACTATTTATGACCAAACAATGTGTGAAGAGCCACGAAACAAATATAACTGCCGGGATATTCTATCGATGCGTTGTAGTAAACGTGGGATTAGGTGGGGATTGTGGCAAAACCGGCAGATAGTTATCTCAGGTAGTGAATTATTTCGCTCAGGAAAAACCGTATTTTGGGTAGATCATACGGGAAGAAGCTGTTTTGAATACAAACTCTCAGTAGGACCACGAACCATTGGTGGTTTCTTCAGCGCTCCTCGTACTATCCCGCCTAATTCCTATCATGTTGCACTGATGAGAGAGTTTCTAGTCACTAAACACCCCGGGAGCACTCTTGATAATATCAGCACCGAGATGAGTTCATGGTGGAGTGGCGGTCTGTTTTCGGTAGACGGTTGGTATTACGGCGGTAGGAGGCTTGGCCATAAAGATTATGGATGGAGAAGTTATACGGTAAATTACCAATATAGGGACGGATACCCTATATGTAAGCAGTGGACGGAAGATTGGAGTGAGACATGTATAATCCAATAAAAACGATAATCTCCGTTCTAATAATTGCTACTTTTAAGTTTATGCCGATTTTCGGAAATAGCGAAATCGTTCTCGCAAGCTCAAGATTTGCCTCGAACTATTCTTGTAGTGATACGGGTAAGGTTTGTCATAAGCGGTGCATTAAAACTAATGGAGAAAAAAGAAGATCTATCGGAAATAGCAAAAGAATCCTGGAGGGAGCGCAATGATTGGAATTGTGTGGCTAGCCGTTTTCTGTGTTTTTTGCTTGTCTCTAAGTGCCAAGGTAATAGCAACTAGTTATCGAGACCCAACGAGCAAGACCAATGTAAACGTCCAGACCGATCTGTTTAGGAAATCGGTAGGGGATGTTGAAGCATTTAAGAATCAGGTACGGGAAGATGAAAAGGAAGCAGTAGAGAAGTTAAGATCAGGTGGCGACCACGGCGTGGAATTCATTGCCGGTACTAGTAGAAAAGAAATTGATGAAAATACATCAGAGCTTAGCACCATAAAAGCTGATGAGTTAAATGATAGAGGTAGTACCCAATTATTAAGAGAAAAGCTGCTTGAAGAGATTTACGTTGATGAAAGCAATCCTCTTATGGTAGCTCACCGCAAGGATGCCGAGAGAATAGCGGAGGGTAGCAAGGATTTACTTGGTTCTCTACTTTTTTCCTTAAAGGAGCGTCTTGGAGTGGACTGCTATACCGTAAAAGGAAATAAGGAAATTGATCCGGAGCATCGTATTGCGCTTAAGGAAGAACAAATAAAGGAAACTATTTATGACCAAACAATGTGCGAGGAATCAAGAAACAGATATAGCTGTCATGACAGTCTGACTGTGCGTTGTAACAAACGGAAAATAAACTGGGGAGCTTGGCAAAACCGAATCATAGAGTTTGAAGGAAGTGATGTTTTTTACAACCATCGAGGGTGGACAAAAAGCGAATATTACCGCAGGGTTTATGAATCTTCGCGGGGATGGATTTCAATGACTCGCATAGATTTTAACTTTGAATCATCTGCAGTTTTAATCAGCATAGGGGATGAAATAGCAAGGAGATTAGGAGTTTTGAGAGAGCAGATAACAGATGTTGAAGTGCCGGTTGTTTACAACCCTGTATTTGGTAGAAATTGGCAAATGCCTTACCATGGAGCTTGGTTTTTTATAGAGGGTAACACTCAAGTATTTAAAATTATTCGCCTGCATTACAAATTCCGTACAAGAGAAGAAATATGCGGGGAATGGATTGATGAATGGGATGAGGTATGCGGGTTAGAGTCATGAAAATATTAAAAGTAGTAATGATAATCTGGGTGTTACTTAGTAGTACTATAGCTTATTGCGGCCGTTTTGCCTCGAATTATCCCTGTAGTGATATCGGTAAGGTTTGTGTAAGCGGAGCCGCTACGCGTAAAATAGATGGATTTGACGTATATAAAGATTGCTGGGAATGGAAATACACTAAAACCTGTAGTTATCCAAGTAAGAATAACTGCCGGGTTTATAGCCATTGCTATTTTGTAGCAAATGGAAATTGCCTGCTTACCGATAGCAGGGGATCGTGTGTTAATCAGCAAAAGGAATTCTCATGTAAACGCAAAGAGCAAATAACTATAACTGGTCCAGAGGTTAGAACAGGGTTAAAGGAAAAAGCAGGGCCGGATCAGCTGGTTTGTAGCGATATTCCATGTATTGACGGCAATTGCGTTGATAAGAGCTATACCACCAACGGCGAGATGATGGATTCGATATCAAGACTTTACGCTATTAGCAAAATGAAACCTGACAAGGGTGGTAATTTTAGCCTTTTCCAAGGAAGCGGTCAGCATTGTTCAAAGAAAGCAACCAGTTATACGAATTGCTGCAGTCAGAACCCTAAAGGCTGGGGTAAAGAGCTTGGTGCAAAGTGCAGTAAGGACGAAAACCTGCTTGCAGAGCGGAGATCAAAAAATCTATGCGTTTATGTCGGGAAAGAAAAGGTAAAGACAGTAGGAGTAACTACTGTTGTAAAACACCATTTCTGCTGCTGGGGCAATATGCTCGATAAAGTAGTACAGGTACAGGGCAGAAAGCAACTAGGTATAAATTTTGGTAGCGGAGGCTCACCAAATTGCCGGGGATTAACGCTTGAAGAGATACAGAGAATAGACTGGGAACAGGTGGATTTTACAGAGTTTATCGAAGATTTTAAGTTTAAATTTTTTGGGAGCTATAAAGCCCCAAGTTCTGCGGCTTTAGGTAAAACGGTAAAGCAGGGGGTATCCGGTATCCGCACAGGCGATATGAATCCGGATAATCAGGATAATAACAGGAGCGGCGTGAATGAGAAAGCAGTATGGCAATAGGCAATATGCAGTTTTGCTGTTGCTTTTGGTAATCTTGAATCCTACAGCTTCCTTGGCTGTAAACAGTTTTTTTGAACCTGATTCCTTTTATCGTGGGTGGTTATGGTTTGAAGAAAAGGAAAAACAGTTAGAAGAACCGGAAAATAAGAAAAGGAGTGAATTTACAAAAGAAGAAATGGAGGCAATAAAAACTGAAAATGAAAAATTTGCTCATGAGCTTGAACTTCTAAGGCACGTAATGATCCGTTACCCGGATAATCTTGAATATGTACGTAAGTATAAGGAGAAAGAAAAAATCATGCTCGATAATGCTCAAGTACTTGGGCATAGTTTTTTAATGGCAAATTTCCTGAATCCGGATATCGCCAATCATCTGGAAACCCCACAAAATATTTATGGACGAAAAGCCTTAAAAGAGGATGAAGAAAAGAAGAATTCGGCAACTCTCAAAGCGATTGCTAAAAAAGTCGAGTTATTTCTGTTTTTTAAAAGCAACTGCAATCATTGCGAGTTACTTGAAAAACATCTGGCAAGGTTTGCAAATATCTATGGCTTTAAGGTGGAAGCAGTCAGTATTGACGGTACTAAAAGCAGGTATTTTAAAACTCATACCAATACTGAGTTAATAGAGCGTCTGCAGCTTAAGGAAATGCCGACGGTAATTGCGGTAACCAATGATAGTAGCTTAAGGTTTGAACTGGCAAGAGGTGCGGTATCAGTTGCAGACCTTGAGGATAATAGCCTGCTTATGACGAAATACTTGGAAACAGTGGTAGGACAAGGCAATGGAACGAAAGAAAAAAAATGATTAAGAGAATAATTACTATCTGCAGAATATATCGGCTCAAAAAGGCAATTACCTTGCTGCTTGCAATAACTTTGATATTAGAGGCGGCCTTTAATACTGCCCATGCTGATTTAAATAAGTTAATCAAGAACGTTATGCCTCGGGGTACGATGAGTAACGTAACTGTAGGTGGGATTGTCAGAGAACAGGAAGCAGGGCATTTAATGGGCGGATCGGTAATAATCAAAACTCCGGCAGAACCGGGTTTGCAATTAATTCAGGCTAAAGCTCCTTCCTGTAAAATGGGCGGCCTGCCTTGCGGGGCACAGTTTGAGTTTCTAGGCGGCGCAGTCAGTATTGTCAATTCAGCTGAACTTATGCGTCATTTAAAGGGGCTTGCCCAAAATGCCGGTACTTATGGGGCAATGATGTTGGTCAAAACCATGTGCTCACATTGTGAGGATTTGATGACTTGGCTGGATAATAAAGCCGATTGGCTTAATAGTATGGCTAAAACGGATTGTGAGGATATGGCGAGGCTCGCTGACGGGATGCTCGGTAAAATAACTGCCGGGTCACGTGCTACCCGTCAATCGGCTTCTTTTTTAAACGGAGACAAGAAAGATCTGGCATCTTTCTCAGAAGGTTCAAAAAAAGAAACTGAAGATCCAACCGAAGGTAATCCTGAACTTGAAAGCATGCTAGGAGATAATTACAACCTAGTGTGGAAAGCGCTTGACAAGAAAGCACCGGCTAGTAGTTCAAATAATTCCTTAAAAGAAGTGCTAATGAGCATTTCAGGAACGATTATCGGTCGAAAAGACTCAGGGGGGCGCAGATCTGTCAGTCATAAAGTCTCTCTGATCAATAAGGAAATGATAGAGGAATTCATCGGTGCTAAATCTACTCCGAGTAAAGAGGTTAATTTATACCTCTGTGATGAGGCAACTGCGTGTCTTGCTCCAACAATTAAATCTTCGGTAATTAAGCCTAAAGACAGTTTAATGGGTAGGGTAGAAGATTTGCTGATCTCAATTACTCAGAAAATCAGAAATGATAAGGAAGCGTTTACGGATGAAGAAAGTACTTTAATAGCAATGTCCAGTCTTTCTCTAGTTACCAAGATTGAACTTGATCTTAGCAACTACTCCGGTAGCGACGAGGCAGTTGCGGCGCAAAGCGAATTTGTCGAAGCACTCTGTTTTGACGTAGTAACAACTTATCTTGCTAAATTACTGCAGGAAGTACAGCAGGCAGTTTCCGAACTTCAATATACGCAAATAGCCGATAGTGGAGCATTTAACAAATTTGATCAAGAGTGTAGAGAAACTCTGCGTGCATTATCACGAGCCAAGAATGAAGCGTTTAAGCGATATGACTTGATTGCCCAGACTAAAGCACGGCTTCGAGCGGAAATTAAGCATTTCGAATTTAAATTTGAGGAATATTGCAGCGGTCAGAATGAGAGTTAGGAATACGCTGAAAGCCGGTCAGAGAACAAATAACAAAATAACCAGTAAATACAGATAGAGAAAAATGGATTTAACAATACATATGTACGGCTACTCAGAGCTGATTTTTCATACGTTGCAGGGGATTGCAATGTTTAGGGAATCAAATTTCTATCCTACGGTAATTAACACCATGGTGCTACTCGTTGGAACGTACTTAGCGATGCAGATGGCAGCTTCAAAAGCGGAAGGGCAGTGGAGGCAATATCTACTAAAATGTCTTGGGATGATAGTTTTTGTAAATAGTCTGTTACTACCGAAAACATCAATGTTCATTCGTGATCATGTGGAGAAAAGTTACTGGAAGGTAGATAACATTCCTGTAGCTTTTGCGCTACCTATTGGAGCAATTGAGAGTTTTGGTCATATTATTACCATGGGATTCGAGCAAACCTTTTCTCTGGTCGGTAGTAGAAGTAGCCTACTTTATTATCATTACGGGACTGTTTTTGGGGCTCGCCTTGCCAAGGAAGTATTAGAGGCAAAAATCAGAGATCCCGAGGTAGTCGGTAATATGCGCAATTTTATCGGGCGGTGTGTGATATTGCCAGCAATGATTGGCCACAAATTTACCAAGGAAGAGCTAGTTGCAACTAATGACATCTGGGGACTGGTAAGCAAAAATGCCGGAACATTGACTAGAGTTGACATGACTGCCCACGGTGTGCGGGTGCATCCAAGTCCTACCTGCAAGGAAGCGATAGGATATTTTGAAACAAAGTTTTTAAGTCTTGAAGGCGGAATAATTACTACCTTAAGTCAGAAATTCAGGGGAGCAGGAAAAGGGGTTGAATATAACTCAGGACTCAGGCAATTAAATAGAAACATTAGCACGGCAATTGCTGCTCTTTATGACGGAGAACATAAGGTTGATGCGATCCTGAAGAATAACATGATGATCAATGCGATTAACAGTTATCGCTCCGGCAAGTATGCAACGGCAAGAGCTCAGATGCATCAGGAATCGGGCGGTTTGCTTTCCGGAGATTTGGCTGAGAAAACCTTAACGGGCAGTTTAGCAGTGATGAAAGTCATAGTTTACAGCTCGTTTATTTTCCTCCTTCCCATGTTGATTCTAACCGGCGGTTTTACCAGATATAAAAGCTGGATTACGATGGCGTTTTCTCTGTCACTTTGGCCGCCTTTGTATTCTATTCTGAATATGGTAATAGATTTTTCCTATGAAACGGCTAAGGTAGTTAGTTATAGTAGCTGGTCAACTGAGGTAAAGAAGTTTGACTCTATTACCGGTCTTGCTGCCGGTCTTAGTATATCGATTCCGTTTTTAGCCTATTACATGACAAGGCTTGGTGAAGGAGGACTCACCCAGCTTGCAGGTACTATTATGGCTAGCAGCAATGCGGCCGTTAGTGCAATTGCCGGTGAGAGATCAAGCGGCATGCGAAACTGGGACAACGATAATATCGACAATGTCAGTCGTCATAATAGTAACGGGTTTAAGACTAATCATAATCTTGAATATGTTAGCGGTGAGAATGGCTGGAATCTAGCCGACGGTTCACATTTTAAACGAACTGCCGGAGGAAAACAGATAATTACCGGCGGGCACGGCCTTACTTCCTCAGGCGGCGATGTAAGCATGCGTAGCGAAGAATCAAACCATGTGATGCTCAATGAAGGCTTAAGCGGCCAAAAATCATTAGCTAGCAGCCAGCAGGTAATGTTTACGGAATCTCAGGCAAAAACCATCAGTCATCAGGCAAGCATGCTTGAGAGTATTGCCAAGAAGACCGGCTCAAACTCAGGGTATAATATTGATACTTCTACCGAAGAGGGGAAAGTGATATCAGATACACTAAATGAAATTGATAAATACGACCAAAGTGGTAATTATACGTGGCATCAGAAAGCGGAAATGGTACTCGGTACTCATGCTAAAGCCGGATTTGATTCAGGTATACTAGGCGGTAGCATATCGGTAGACGGAAATGTCAATGCTGGCAATGCTAGTGAGCAGGGTAATAGTTATGGCTCGGGTGTTAACAAGGAAAATACTACCCAGCAAACTTACAACAATATCACTAGAGCCTTGAATAATGATTCATGGACAAAGGAACACGGGGTCAGTCAGGATCAGAGCAAAGGGTTGCATGAATCATACGAGGAAACACAGAGAGCAGAGAAGCAGCTTGCGGACAGGTATGACAAGATCGATACTTATCAGCGGGCAATTGAGCTTAATAGAAGCAGAGGCGGGGTAATTAACAAGGAACTCTACCAAGACGCTATGGAAGTTCATGCGAAGAGATCCGGTAAAGATATAGTAGACGCAAGAAAAGACGTAGAGAATATGACACCGGAAGTTAGAAAAATATTCAGGGAATTATCCGAACCGGGTGTAAATCAGCTACTTGCTGAAGTTGAAGCCGGTAAGCGTGCTTTGAGTAGCAATAATGTCCACCAAAAACTGGATGATAAGCATAAGCAATATAAAGGTAATGTTGATAGTAACGTTGGCGAAGAAGTAGAAAAAGAAGCTGCATCAAAAGGCTTTAATGCCGATTATATCAGAAAGGATGTTGAGGCAACGGGCGAGATTAACAAGAACCGCTTTGATCACTTGAATAACAAGGTTAATGACAAGTACGACAGTACCAGAGACGCTACTCAAACGCGCTATGACCAGATGCAGCAAGTCATTGAGCAAAATGAAAAAAATAGATTGGGACAAGGAGGTATGGTAGGTAACTGGGCCGGACGTCCCCGAGAGGCAATTGTCCCTTCAGCTAATTCTGGCAAAAGCGAGTCTACAGTTTCGAGTGATCTTGATGATATTCTACCGAGGTATAAGCAGTATACGGGAGAAGAGCCTGCGCCGCATGATATAGATAAGGGTAGCGGTCGTGTACAATCATTTGATCCACGTTTAAAGATTACTAGACTTAAGACCAGCGAGCAACATCAGAAGCTCGTTAAAATGGAGGCGGAACGAAAATTAAAAAGAAACGAAGGCCAGAAAGTGGACTAGTACCTGCTGCTATGGTGGATATTGCCCGGTCTATAAGACTGGGTAGGATCACTTATCCAAGATGAACTGTTGGAATAAGAACTACTAGAAGATCTACTGTAGCTATCGGCAAAAGGGCTCTTATACTCAGGGCCTGAATAATAGGAAGATCTACCTCGTGCATTTTGTTGTTTAAGGAACTGATAGTTAAACAATATGGAAATAGGACAGTTTTTTAATATGAAAAATAAAACAAAATTAAATATCAATGATATGACGAATATAGGTGAAACAATTAAGTTCGCAATTGCATTACCGTGCATCTTAGGAAACTTATGTAATATTGTTTCGATTAAAATAACCATACCGATTGTGGTTACTACAATAAAAAATCCGTTGGGTAGTTGGTTTGGAACATTGAGTTCTCTTCCTTCTATGGTCAGGAACTTTCCGTCAGTAAAGGTTACCTTGGAAAAGTACCTTACTATGATCGGTATCCCGATTAAAGTTGTCCAAAAGATGATGAAAACATATGGCGGTAATGGACTAACGTTACCTAAAGCTAATATAAAAAACAAACCCATGCCAAGTATAAAACCGATACCAAACATGAGATTCCAGAAATTAGACTTATTCATGCGTGAGTCCCAAAAGCTTTTTTGGGGTTGTTTAGCTAAATTAGGAGTAGTCATATCTACCTTAGGCTCGATAGCTTCAGCTCTCACCTGTTTAGGTTTCGTATCTATGCTAAAAGGTTTGGTAAAATCCTGCATGTCTGTTATCTCCAACTACGAGTTTAATATATCAGTTATTATTGTATCAGGAATAAGGCTTTTGTCCAAAGGAATAACAGGGACTATTCTATTTTTGTCCATATTTATTTTAAGCAGCAATACAGGCGCATACGCAACAGATAAAACTTCTTCTAACACTCCGCCTTCTAAAAGTTATTGGCTTAAAAAATATATCGGTGCTGTAGAGCAAAAGAATCGGATACCTAAGGGCTTACTGAGTGCGATTGCGGATGTTGAATCAGATTTTAACCCATATGCAGTCAATATTGCAGGTAAAACAGTAATAGCTAGTAACCAAGAGGAAGCCGCAAAAACAATCAGGCATGCCATAAATTCTGGGATTACCAATATTGACGTAGGAATAGCACAAATTAATTACCGCTGGCACAAGGATAATTTCAAGAATATCGATGAAATGATTAATCCTGCTACTAACATTGAATACGCAGCTAAATTGCTGACATCATTATTTAAACAGCACAAGACTTGGCATAAAGCCATTAGACATTATCATTCTGCAAATCCCGATCATCACAGGCGGTATTCACCAAAGGTAGTTATAGCATGGCTAGGAAATAGCCAATTAATTAAATAAATCCTTTATTTTAAAGTAGAAAATGTATGATATATAGTATATACTTGTATAAACAAATATATAAGAGGTTTTTATGACAATAAAAGTACAAAAATGGGGTAATAGCCTAGGGGTAAGAATTCCTAGAAAAATTGCAAACTCGTTACATCTAGTATCCGGCACAGAAGTTGAGGTTACAGTCAACGAGAATGCTATTGTAATCAAAAATAATTACTCGGAACTAGATAGGCTAGTACAAAACATTAATCAAGCAAATATTCATAAAGAACAATTTATAGAAGAAGATAAACAAGGTAATGAAGCATGGTAAAGTATATCCCGAGTAGAGGCGATATTGTCTGGTTAAACTTTAACCCTAACCAAGGTAATGAAATATGCAAAACTCGACCCGCTCTTGTTATATCACCAAAAAATTATAACGCTAAAACTAATCTGGCTATTTTTCTTCCTATCACCAGTAAAGTAAAAGGTTATCCTTTTGAATTCAAAATAAATCTAAAGTCAATCCAAGGTGCTGTTTTATGCGATCAAGTTCGTTCTTTAGATTGGGAAGCTAGAAATGCACGTAAAATAGATAAGCTGGATGAAAAAAGTATAGAACAGATATTAAGCAAATTATATTTGCTTATAGGATGTTAAGGTAAAAATAAGATTTGTTGTTTAATGATACTAATATATACATTATAAATAAATTATGTTATACTAACATATATATTAGTAACAAATAATAAGTTAAATATCATGGATTGGTCATTAAGGAAGATGCGGGCTAAACAGATAGAAAACCAGTTAAAAGGGCTTTCAAAGTTAAGCCGTCCTGAGATTGGCTGGGTTAAAACCATAAGGGAAACTTTAGGTATGAACACCAGACAAGTTGGAAAACGCTGTAATGTAAGCAGCGAAAGAATTATCAGGATAGAATCTGATGAAATTGAAGGTAGAACTACTCTTGCTACTTTAGAAAAAGTTGCGCAGGCAATGAATTGCAGACTAGTTTATGCAATCGTGCCAAATGACGGAATGATAGAGTTTATTGAAAAAGCTGCAGAAGACAAAGCTAAAACCCAGCTTCAGCAAACTTCACACCATATGGCGTTAGAAGATCAAAAAATATCGATAGAATCGATGAAAGAACAAATCCACTTTTTAAGAGAGGAATTGCTAAAAAACAATATAAAACATATCTGGGACAAATAATGCAGTTTACTTATACAAAAGGTGCTACTCCTCTTTCACCTGATGAGGTTCACAATTTAATTCCCAAACATCTGACAAGACAGCATCAACTTGACGAATGGGAGCAATATAATATTGCCAGAGCCGAAATATGGGCTAAAAACCGAAAAATAAAAAACCTGCTTTCTATTGAATATGTCAAAAAGCTTCATAATAGAATGTTCTGCGATACATGGACTTGGGCTGGAAAATTTAGACAAAGACAAACGAATATCGGTGTAAGTAGTGTTTATATCATGCAAGAACTTAAGATATTGATGGATGACGTAATTTTTTGGCAAGATAACTCTACTTTCCCATTAAGAGAAATAGCAGTGCGCCTGCATCATAGACTAGTTTTTATTCATCCTTTCCCAAACGGGAACGGTAGATTTTCAAGATTGTTTGCCGATCTTTATCTAATAAATAAAGATGAACCAAGGTTTAGTTGGGGAAAGAATAACCTAGTTAAAGATTCGGCTTTTAGAGATCAATATTTAGAAGCTCTGCATAGCGCAGATATGGGTGATTATACCAAGCTAATAATTTTTGCTGACAGTTAATAAGGATAGGATTATGTCAAAAAGAAAATATCGTAATTTATTTAGAATCGTAGCAGTATCATTTTTATTTGGTGTTGTCGTAGGATATACCGGCAACAACGAAGATATACTGAAGTTTTTTGATAACAAAGGCACACTTCCGGTTAAAAGAGAATTAGACCCTATATTAATCGGTGCAGACGAAGTGAGCACATGTTTTACTCCTCCTGCGGGATGTGGCACAGTTATAGCTAGCCAGATATCCAAGGCACAGGATTCTATATATGTTCAGGCTTACGGTTTTACTTCAGGAGAAATATCAAAAGCACTTATTAACGCTCATACTCGGGGGGTAAAAGTTAGAGTATTACTCGATAAAAGCAATATCGGCGCAAAACATTCAAAGATGAGGAATTTAAGAGAAGCCGGTATTGAGGTAGATATAGACAGCGTTTCAGGTATTGCTCACAACAAAATAATCATCATTGATAAACAGAAAGTCATTACCGGTAGTTTTAACTTTACTGCCTCTGCAGATATCAGAAATACCGAAAACATTATTATTGTAAATAATAGCGAATTAGCCAAAAAATATATACAAAACTGGTTTTTAAGAAAGGAACACTCTGAAATAAACAGATTAAAAAGAGCAAGCTAATGTTTAATAATTTCATAGGCGGTGGCCAAGTATTCCTGCATAAAGTCAGGATGTTCTGGCAAGTATTTACCAGAACTATACATATTGCTTTTTTACTCGGGATACTGCTTGCGGCCTATATAAATAAGAGGGAACTTATGGAATTAGACTGGCAAGGTTTTTTCTCTTATCGTAAAGCAGTGCTTGCTGATAGTTTTGACGGGATGATTAATGAAATACGCTTAGCTATCGGTAATAAACCAAACTATATTACCTATGTAGCTGCTCGAACCGATTCGGGTGTTCTATCGACGAAGGCAGACCCGAGAAAAGTTATTCGCTCTCCTATTTTTAGCACTGCCGATAGTAAGGGCATGAAGCTTATCCTCAAAATATTAATATGGTCATGTTTGATAACGAGTATTGTATTTACCTTGATTTTTCTGCTATGGAGCAAATTAGGCAAAGATTTAAAGACGGAAAGATTAGAGGAAGGAATAGGTAGAGTACTTACCGCAAAAGAAGCAGGATCCATATTACGCAGAAAAAAATTAGCAAGTCCTTTTAAGATCGGGGATATGCCTTTAGTTAAAGATATGGAAACTGGACATTTTTTGGTTACCGGCTCTACCGGTTCGGGAAAGACCAACTTAGTACATAACTTGCTACCGCAAGTAGAGAGTAGAAAGCAACCCGCGATTATTATCGATCAGACGGGAGAGATGATTTCTAAATATTATAGACCCGAGCGTGGGGATATTATTTTTAACCCGTTTGATGAGAGGGGCATGGCTTGGGACTTTTGGACGGATTGTGCCTCGTGTGAGGATTTAGAGCGTTTTTCAAAAATATTAATTAGTTTTAATAGAAGGCAATCGGGAAGCCGCTCGGATCCGTTTTGGGAGAATGCGGCTGAGAGCGTGTTTAATTCCTGCGTGGAATTCTTAAGACCGAGGCGGGCTTCGATAGAAGATATCGTCAATACGGTATGCTATGCCGATATCAAGTACCTAAGGACTATTCTAGCAGGTAGCAAGGGTGCTAGGTATGTAGCTGATGAGTCTAAACAAACGGCAAGTTCTATAGTTTCGGTGCTTGCGGCGGATACAAAACCTTTAAGCTACCTACCTGAAATATTAAACGATAGATGTTTTTCGATGAAGACGCATTTTACAGCTATTAAGAACGGCTCTACCGCTTGGTTATTTCTCAGTACTAAACCTAGCTCACGATCACTTACTTTACCATTAATTGCCTGCCTTACGGAACTTGCATTTACTCAGCTTATGGAGATAGGTATCGATAAAAACCGTAGGGTTTGGATGGTAATCGATGAGCTGCCTGCTCTTGGAGTACTACCTGCATTATCATCCTTAATGACCGAGGGAAGAAAATACGGAGCTTGCGTTATTGCCTGTATGCAATCGCTCAACCAGCTTTTTGATAAATACGGTCAGTATGAGGGATCGTATATATTCGGACAATTCGGCACCTCTTTCTTTTTTAGGAATACGGAACCGGCAATAGCAAAGATGATAAGCGCCATGTGCGGTACCAAAACAATTACCCGCCAACAAAAGAATACGTCTTTCGGTGCTCATGAATTTAGGGATGGAGTAAGTTATAGCGAGCAGCAGCAAAAGAGTTTATTGGTTGAAATCAAAGATCTAGCTAACTTAGGTCGCGGCGAATGCTATACTCTTTCTGCCGAACCTGCCGTACGCCTAGCTAAAATACAAACACCCAAAGCGGTTATTGCAGATAGGCAAGAGGGGTTTGTTCAGAAAAAGATAGTGACTCCTACGCTAAAAGAAAAAGACTATTTGACTCTGCCTCCAAAGAAGCAAGCAAAAAGTAGCTCTAAAACTGCCAAGAGCGGTAATAATCAAGGCTTGGAATGTGCGGCGCATTCTCCTGCCGTTTTGGCTAAAGATACAAAAAAGCAAAATCGGCAAATAGAATCTCGGACTATAAATAACGAAAAACCTACAAAATCCACAAATGATTTTATCCCCGAAATGTAAGACGAACTTGCAATTACTTAATACGAAGATCGATTACAGGCTTGGTCCGTCCATATCTTTTGATAAATTTAACTGCTTTTGATGTGCGCGAATTTGTTCATATATTTGCCTGACTTCTTTATGCGGAAAATATTTATGCGTGCGAGTTGCCGTGACATAATTTAAAAACTTTACGGGACAATTGAAATTTTTATTATCTAACCTGACGTTTTTGCCGTCATCGATGACTTTCAAGGATTTATATACTTCCGATATTATATGTGCACGATAGCTTTTTTGTAATGTTTCGAATGCATGAGTGCTATCTTGTGAAGATTTTAATATTTCATTAAGAGTTGAAGGTTTGGTACCGACCTGATTCATATGCAATATTGAAATTTTCTCCAAATGACGTAAATTGTTATTTTGCTCGGCTCTAGCGGCATTTTGTATTGATTGCATCAAGGATTTGTCGTGAATTTCGGGATATTTCAAATTACCTTGAAGTCCTGCAAGAAACTTATCTTTGGTGCCTAAGAGCTCAATTGTCTTTACGATATCGGGGGATTTGCTTCTTGCCGCATCTAATTCACTCAGAGTTTTAGCTATACTGCAGATTTCAATTGTTTTATCCAATTTTAAATACGTATTTCTTGAGTTACCGGTATTGCGTAATTCTAGCAGTAATTCATCTTGCGAATGTATACCGAGTGCCAACAAAGAATTGACTGTTTCCCGTAGTTTTTTCGGTAATTTATCCTCTTGAGCGGTTGCGGCAAATTCGATTATTTCCTTAAAATAATCCGAGTTTTCGGTGTATTTCAAATTTTGACCTAGATGCGCGCAAAACTTCTGCTTTTCGTTTAGAGCGGCAATTACTTCGGGTATAGTACTTGCGTTTCTTATGTTAGAAGTAAGCCTCTCTATAGCGGTTTTTGTACCGTAAAACTCGGCATCTTGATCAAATTTAACGTATAAAAGTTTAGTATTTGTAGAACCTAAAAAATTACGGCAAACGTCAAGCTCTGATTGTCCGTATTCGTTGATCAGTTTATCCGCTAAAACAAAGGTTTTACGTAAGTGTTCAGGTTCTTTTGCGGCAATCTCTCCGCATTTTAAGTAATCAAGCATGCGGCCTTGCGTGCCTTGAATAGGAGATCTAAGGGATTGATAAGTTTCTTGCAAGTATCCCTGTTCGGCCGTAATAGCTTTCTTTAATTCAAGCATATTATTAGCCTGTTTCTTAAGCTTGCTAAATAGGGAAATATTGTACTCTAAAGATTTGTTCAGGTATTCATCGCGCTTTTCCCTATAAAAGTTACTTGCCTCTAACTCATCCATGTCTTGTACGTCTTTAATTGCATCGATTTCGTTTAAACCGTATCCCCACTGTTTTGCTTCAAGTAACACTTCTTTATTTTGTCCATAACAAAAACTGGCTTTTTCTAAGGAGGCTTGAGTCTGCTCAAGTACTTGCCTACCTTGTACTTGACTTACCCTATAAGCATTTACTATTTTTCTCTCATCAATCCTAAATCGGCTTATATAGCCGATATCGATTTTCTCTTTCTCGCTTAAGAGCTCGGTATCTTCCTTGCTTCTAAAATATTCTCTCAAGGTAACTGCGCCGTGTTTGGCCAAAGCTTTATTAAAGCTATTTTGAATTTCTTGCTTTCCAAGTAGCGCATCTTGTAGAACATCGTTAAAATCCCCTTCTTTGCTAGGGTATACTATTTCTACAAATGCCCCTTTTTCCTCTAGAGTATGTTTAGCATTCACGGTAGTTTTAGCCGTAATTGAATCAGGCCCGTCATTATCAGCGGCAATGATTATTCTTTCTCCTTCCTTTGGACTATAGTTTTTGATATTATTTATTCCGAGTGAGCATAGTATTCGTATCGGTCTCATGCCCTTCTTCTCATCGCCGTGCTCACTCAATGCTTCTTTAATCGACAAAGCCGTCTCTAAGCCCTCGGCTATTATCGTAATATCGGAATTTCTCCCTTTAGACACTTCTACAAAAGAACCAGATATTTTACCGACCGATCTTTTTGGTGCGGGAATATCTGCTTTTGCCGCCGTGTTTTTATCTAAAAGTATTTGTTGGTATCCCGTAATATTTCCTTTTGCATCCCGTGCAAACGCGACTAGCGCAGGTAAGTAATAATGCCTGCCGCCGATATAAATGTTTGCTTGCTTGACGTCATCGCCTCCAGAGCAAGGGATAGAGCGATGTTCCCGTAAATATCGCAAAGCGATACTATTTTCTTCTAACTTACCTGATCTTGCATATAATTTATTAACTTTAGCCTGTTTTTGCTCATCCGTTAATTCCCTATCCCCTACATGTTTGCCGTATGTACCTGCGGCAGGATCATACTTCTTAAAAGTAGTACCTGATATATTATTACCCATGCCTACTTCAGAGCGTAAATAATCTGCTGCTTCTTTAAAATTACAACCTGACCTACTGCAAACCAGATCAAACATATCACCGCCGCTGCTAGTGCTAAAATCATACCATGTTCCGCTTTTTACGCCGCTAATCTTTACCGATATGCTACCGTTCTCACCGAACCTCAGCTCTTGCCTGCTTGATAGCTTTTTATTCGGCTCTCCAAGTAGCTTGTGGGCAATATTTTCCGCATTATTTGCAACTGCCACCTTTAGCATGATATGCATCTCTTGCAGGGTAGGTTTAGTATCGATCTCTCTTGTAAAGTCTTCTCTGACTGACTTACTCTCCGTCATGCTTTTGATATACATGTTAGAATGCCTTAATATACTCCTCCATTCCGATTTATCGGTATGATTATAGATATTAGTTATAGTTAGATTGCCCGATCTATCGTATATTTGCTCTTTAGCCCCGAAGCTTGCGAGTTCATATGCTAGTTTATTGCGCAAATCTGCCGATTGGTTAAATTTAGCCTGTAGTTCCGCCCTTGCCGTAGGAGTCAATATGTGACTTTCCGATTTTTTATTCCATAATGCTTGCGCATTCTGATCTTTGAGCTTTGCATCTGGATTAAATTTCCTGCTATTTTCGTAAGTCATAGATGAACGTGCGCCTAAAATACTACCCCATAACTCCGCCGTTTTGCTCCGCATTTCCCTATATTCTACGAGCTTACTATTCTCTTTATACCGCATATTTTGATCCTCTGAGCCTATCCACCTTTCTATATCGTCAAGACTTATCATGCTCTCTGATGCGTAAATGCGCACCCTATCCCAATTATCCTTGGCTTTTATGCTAAGCTTTGCCAGTTCGCTCTTTAATTGCCGGTAATCTTTAAATTTCTCATGCTCGTATAAGTTACACTTGCCTCCCCGCACGTCTTTTTGCATATCGCTCCATAGTAAATACGCCTCCCCGCTTTTTTCTTCTAATTTGAAAACAAGCTCTAATTCGGGATTGTCTTTTAAATCACGAGCGGTTACTTTCCATCTCTCTCCTATTTTCTGATATAATTCCTTATCTTGTAGATATTCACGGGATGTATAAAATATTACTTTGCCTCTATGACGGGTTGCCGCAACGTAAAACTCCTTACTACCTATTTTTGCCCCACGAGTATTTGCTAAATATACATAGCTGTTTTCCACGCCCTTACCTTGCGACCTATTGATAGTTACTACGTAACCTAAATCTAGGCCTTGATAGCAAGTCAAATCCACCGTTCTTTGTTCTTGATCTTCGCACATGACCACAATGCTATTATTGTTGATATCATAAGATTCAATTATGCCTAAACTGCCGTTATAGATTTTACTTCCCCCTATCCCTTTATTAAAATTACTTGTAAATCTTATTTTATCGCCGACGTAAAACTCCTTCGGTTTTAATATATTAGTTAGCATCTCATACTCACTACCGCTTCGGTCTAATTTTGCAAGTAGTGCATGGGCATCTTCATAAGAGAGGGCATCTTTCTTAAATTGTATAATGTTATTCCCGGTAGCGGCTAAGACCTTGCTAATTACGCTATTTGCAAGAATATCGCCCCGTGCCTTGTCGCTTACTTTATCAAAACCGGTAAGGAGAGTAATTTTATCGCCGAGCTTTCCGTTTTCCTTTAATATTCTCTGCATTCCGCTATTTAAGTCTTCTACGTCGCTATTCTTATAAGCAATAATTAGATGTTTAAAAAGATTACTCGGCTCTAACTTACTTGCAACATTATGTATTAACGACAATTTACTTGAAAACTCCGTCTCGCTTATTACAACGGATCCTTTGTTCTCGTAAATTTCCAAACCACTTTTAATAAACCCTCTAGCAAAATAATTACTTGCTTTTGCATCACCCGGGTTATTTTGCCTGCGTACTTCATCTAGCACCGCTCCGCCGTCTAAAATCAAACGACTCATATCGCTTCTATCTATGCTAGAGATTTGCCCCGTATCACCAACGCTAATGATCTTTGTCCCTTTCTCTATAGCTCTAGTAAATAAAGATTGTAGTAAATACCGAGGGGCCATCGCCGCCTCGTCTACTATTACTACCGTTTTATCCGATAACTCGTACTCATTTACTTTATTATTGCTACTACTGCCCTTATCTATAGATCTCCACTCTTTATCCAGTCTCGACAATGTAAATCCGCTATTCATATATGCGCCCAGTGACGCCCCGAGCTCCGCTACGGCAGCACCTTGAAAAGAAGTACCGATTACTCTAAATCCCGCCTTTTGATAACTTGCCGCAACTGCTCGCAAGGTAGTAGTCTTACCAGTTCCCGCCTTACCGATTAATACCCCGTAAGCACTAGATTGTACCAAATATGTAGCGGCTTCTTTTTGCTCCTTAGATAATTTGTAACCTTGTTTTTTTTCTTGATACTCTATTACCGAATATATATTTTGCTCAGGCTTTTTTTTAAACAGCTGCGCTACAAAAGACGCTTCCCCGCCAAAATTACTTCTAAATAGTTTTTCTCGGGACCGGGTAATATTTTTCTCTGCCGATAAATCCACTTGGCTAATATAGGCATCTCGCCCCAAAACATAAGAACCTAGATTTTCTAGATTAAATATCGATACAAGCCCTTGGTCTAAACCTTTATTGCCCAAACTTTTTGTAAGCGAATCAAGCGTATCTCCGCTTTTAAGATTAGAAGGTAAGTTATGACCGATAAAAAGAGACCTATCGTTCCAAGCTAATTTCTCCGATGCCATTGCCTCTATTGTCTCCCCTGTTATTCCTACTCTGGACATAAGCCATTTATAGTCACTCTCGTTTTCTATAATTTTAGTAGCAAATAACTGTCTTTCTTCTCGTAACGCTTTTATAAATAATTTATCTTCAGGTAATTGTTCTTCACCGCTATTTAAGGCACATTCTCTTAAGCGATGAGCAACTTCTAAAAACCGCCCGAAATAAGCGGCTTTTTCGATTAAAGAATCTGCACTTTTTTGCGCTATTAATTCTCTTATTACCTCTATAGCTTGAGCATCGCCGCCGAATTTTACTTGAGCGGCAAGTTTTAATTCTTCCAGCGTAAATACCGTCTTATTTTGGATTAAGAATTTTACCGCCTCCTCGGGAGATGCAAGAAGTATAGCGGTATTACTTGAGAGTATTTCTCTATTTTCTAATATTATTCTAGAATTATCTAAGAGCTTTGAGCCGTACCATCCTACATGCTTTGTAGGCTCTATATATATTCCCTGCTCTATATAAGACCTATGATCTATAGAAAAATCGTATCCTTGCTCGACGGCATAATTATTGGTTATATCCGCTATTTGCTTTCTGATTTCTTTTATATCCGCTCTTTTAAATCGGTACTTTGATTCTAAAAACCTACCGTCTTTAACAGGTCTAAAATTACTTGCAAAATGTACGTGAGGATTATCTTTTTTATCGTGTATAGCATACTGTACTATCAAATTTCTAGAACCGAATATTTCTTTAGCTATAAGATCAGATAACTCTTTATGCTCTTCTAAGTTCATCTCTTTAGGTAAAGATACTTCTAAACAAAATGAAGTAGAAGTAGAATTTAAAAATCTTTCTTTAGCGGCTAAACTCTTTTGTTGCAAAATAGCATCCTTGTAATTACCGTAGCGTTTTTCAGCTAACTCATCTTCAAATCTTTCAACCGCATTCCACAGTATTTCGGTATTATTTAAATGCTCCATTCCTTGAGGTAGTAGGATATTTTTGTACAGTACCTCCCCTGCTTTATTTCTGTAATCAAACGTAGTACCCGTTCTAATATCGGTTGCTTTCTCGCCGCAAATATATGCGGCATTACTCATAGATGATCTACCGCCTGATCTTGAAATTACTTTTGCATTTACGTGATATAAAGCCACTTACAATATCGACCATTCTTGATTTTTATTAACACCGACTAAAGTATAGCCGTCTGCAAGACCGCACGCAAGCTTTTTACAAAAGTTGCATAAGTGCGCATTTAGAAAATTGGCATTTTCTTGCATGACTATTGTGCTCACGCTTTTTTATTTATTTTTTCTCTATAACGGCAAGATTTAGATAAATATGCTTGATATTTTTATGTGCCGTGCTATTCTTTTTATTGTGTGATAATTTTTCTTCTAAAGAAAATATTTGAGATTCAACATATGGCAATAAGTACCTCGCAGAAACTTCTGCTACTACAAAAAAAGAAAGAGCAGTTGGATAAAGAAATATGCGGGCTCAAAGAAAAGAATATGTTGATGCTTGCAAGCGCATTAACAACTATCGGTGAGCTTGAAAACATTGATATGAATGTTATTTTAGGAGCTATATTAAAAGTGATTAAAGATATAAAAGATGACGAACAAGAGGTACTGCGAAATAGCGGTCATTCCTTTCTTAAAAAATATAAAGCTAGAATTTCTACCCATAACAAAACAGATTCAAAAAAAGAATAAAACGCTTAAAAAAATATCTATGA
>Ga0209480_10000311_pt1 | contig 41622 bp, 34 predicted proteins | sample JI61114C2DNA_FD_187501 | JGI IMG/M metagenome (GOLD analysis project Ga0209480, IMG submission 187501) | Wastewater effluent complex algal communities from Wisconsin, to seasonally profile nutrient transformation and Carbon sequestration -... | ecosystem: Engineered > WWTP > Effluent > Algae... | reverse complement strand
CACCCTGGTCATGAGTTTCACTTGTTGGGAATCGGCTATTGGATAAATGGGTAATGACCAAAGCGAATCCATTTTTTTGACCAAATCAGGAATTTGGGTAATGGCGGTATAATTGGAATTATTATAATTTACTTTAAGGGTGTATTGTTTACCAAGTTCCCCCAGAAAAGCCGTGCTTGGGCTTGCAGGATCATTACTATAATAATAGACAAAACCACCTTTAACAGGCAATTTGTATTCTTTTAATTGATGCGTTTTACTACCATTACTGATGGTTAATTGCGCATTATGGATAAAGCTATTGTTGAGTACACTAGAATCTAGATTGGCATAATAACCAGTAGATTGGGTTAGGATTACGGTTGGGGCTAAGCCATTTTCTATCTCTGCGTCTACAACCAATTTTTGTGTAGTTGCATCAGGTACCAGGTTGATATCCTTTTCACAGGAAATCAACAACATCAGAATGAATATAAAGTAGCAACGCTTTAACATGAAGCAAAGTTATTATAAGTATAACAACAGTTGTCTTAGATTGTTCCCAACTAACTGGGCTAAAATACAAAACCCCTCTGCTGTTGCAGAAGGGCCTTGAAATTTATTAGGAGATTATCCCAAATATGCTTTCAGCGCATTGCTGTATCTAGCTTTTTGAAGACGCTTGATAGCGCGTTCTTTAATTTGACGAATACGTTCTTTAGTCAAATCATATTTCATACCAATTTGCTCAATGGTCACACCATTTTCGCCATCCAAACCAAAATAGGCATTCACAATTTCAGCTTCTCTTGGGCTCAATGACTTTAATACGCGACGAATTTCTTCACGCAATGAATCTTTCATCACATCTTCATCCGTATCATCGCTACCTTCTAGCAAATCGCCCATGGCAACATCTTCTGCTTCGTGAACCGGAGCATCTAAGGAAGTGTGACGGGTATTTGATTGGAAGATATTGTTGATTTCAGTTTCACTCATTTCCAAGATCTCTGCTAACTCTTCTGTAGAAGGTTCACGCTCGTGTTCTTGTTCAAAAGCCATATAAGCTTTATTGGCCTTGTTATAGGTACCAATTTTGTTCTGAGGCAAACGAACCAATCTTCCTTGTTCAGCCAAAGCCTGCAAAATAGATTGACGAATCCACCAAACCGCATATGAAATGAATTTGAAACCCTTGGTCTCATCAAACCTTTGTGCAGCTTTAATCAAACCTAGGTTTCCCTCGTTGATCAAATCACTCAGAGATAAACCTTGGTGTTGGTATTGTTTTGCAACAGATACCACAAATCTCAAGTTGGCCTGCACCAGTTTATCCAATGCACGTTGATCACCCATTTTGATTTTTTGGGCCAGCGTAGTTTCCTCTTCAGGAGTAATCATTGGAATCTTAGAAATTTCCTGGAGATACTTTTCAACTGCCTGTGAATCGCGGTTGGTAATCTGGGTAGCAATTTTGAGCTGCCTCATAATGAATAATTGTCTGAATGAATATTAACGTTGAAAAGACCAGAATTGTTATACAAACGCTGTTTGAACTTAGTTAAAGTGTCAAATGTCTTTTTCAGAGCCTGCAAAAGTAAGAATAATGCATGTAAACTGTCTGATTTTGTGGAAAAAATGATGGATTTGGGAAAAAAACTGGAAATCATAGTCAGAAATGAGGATAAAATTACCTCCCCTTTAACAGAGAAAAAAGGGCAATTTGGGTTTATCTTCGCCATCTATGATTGATTTCCGTTCCGATACCGTAACCCAACCAGGAACTGCAATGCTCTCATCCATGATGAGAGCACCCATTGGTGATGATGTTTTTGGAGAAGACCCTTCTATAAATGCCCTAGAATCCTTGTCAGCTTCCATTTTTGGAATGGAAGCAGCCGTTTTTTGCCCAAGTGGCACCATGACCAATCAAATAGCTATTAAATGCCATACAAGATCTGGTGATGAAGTCATTTGTGATCAAATGTCTCATATCTATTTATACGAAGGTGGTGGTATTGCCGCTAATTCAGGTGCTTCTGTTAGACTATTGGCCGGAGATAGGGGTAAAATTTCGGCAGAGATGGTACAAGCAGCTATTAATCCAGTTGATATTCACAAACCATCTACCACCCTTGTCTCCTTGGAAAACACGGCCAATAGAGGTGGCGGATCATGTTATGAATTCGCTGACATTCAATCTATTAAAGAAGTTTGTCTACAAAATAATTTAAAATTACACTTAGATGGTGCTAGGGTTTTTAATGCCATCATTGCAAAAAAGGAATCTCCCAAATGGTATGGAGAAACCTTTGATAGTATTTCAGTTTGTTTGAGCAAAGGCTTGGGTGCACCAGTAGGCAGTGTTCTTTTAGGCACCCATGATTTTATACAAAAAGCAAGAAGGGTTAGAAAACTATTTGGTGGTGGTATGCGTCAAGCTGGCTATTTAGCAGCTGCCGGAATCTATGCATTAGAAAATAATGTAACCCGTTTAGCAGAAGACCATCTTCATACCAAGATGCTGGAAACAGCAATTGCTAAAAAAGATTTTGTTGGTGACATACTCCCCGTGGAAACCAATATTCTCATATTCGAAGTAAAAGGCCGTTACACATCCCCCCTGTTAACCGCCAAATTAAAAGAACATGGCATTTTAGCCATTGCCATCTCCCCCACCCAAGTTAGACTGGTTGTTCATTTAAACATCAGTCCACAAGACATTCAAACAACTATTTCCTTGATTGAAACCCTTTAATGATTCCAATATTCAAATAAGAACAGATATGCTACCTAGAATCAATCCAACATCCACACAGGCCTGGTTTTTATTAAAAAAACATTTTGAAGAGGAAATGAATCGCAAACACATGCGTGATTTATTTGCTGCTGAACCCGAGCGATTCCAAAAATTCTCACTTTGTTTAGAAGATTTAGTATTTGATTATTCCAAGAATATTATTAATCAAAAAACTTTGAAACTCTTATTAGAGTTGGCGGAAGATTGCAAATTAAAAGATGCCATCAAAGCCATGTTTGATGGGGATAAAATTAATGAAACAGAAGGAAGGGCTGTATTGCATACTGCTTTGAGGAATTTTTCTGGCAACCCCGTAATGGTTGATGGAAAAGACATTATGCCAGATATTTTAAAAGTACAGGAGCAAATGAAAGCTTTTTGTACAGCTATTCATAGTGGAGAGTGGAAGGGTTATACAGGAAAGCCCATTAAATATATTGTGAACATTGGTATTGGCGGATCTGATTTGGGCCCTGTGATGGTTACAGAAGCCTTGAAACCATATACCGTAAAAGGGATTGAAACCTTTTTTGTAAGCAATGTAGACGGAACTCATATTGTTGAAACCCTAAAAAAGGTAAACGCTGCTGAAACACTTTTCTTGGTAGCATCCAAAACCTTTACTACCCAAGAAACCATGACCAATGCCCACACAGCAAGGAATTGGTTTTTGGAATCAGGCGCCAAAGAATCAGATATTGCCAAACATTTTGCTGCTTTGAGTACCAATGAAAAATCGGTAACTGCTTTTGGAATTGACAAAGCCAATATGTTTGAATTTTGGGACTGGGTAGGTGGCCGATATTCACTTTGGAGTGCTATTGGTTTATCCATTGCACTAACCATTGGTTATGACAATTTCATTGCCCTATTAAAAGGTGCTGAGTCTGTAGACAAACACCTTAAAACGGCTGCATTTGATAAAAACATTCCTGTTTTGATGGCTTTAATAGGTCTTTGGTATACCAATTTTATGGGTGCCCAAAGTGAAGCCATTCTGCCTTATGACCAATACCTGCACCGCTTTGCCGCCTATTTTCAACAAGGAAATATGGAAAGCAATGGTAAGAGTATAGACAGAAATGGAAATCCAGTAAACTATGCTACAGGTCCAGTGATTTGGGGTGAACCAGGTACCAATGGTCAACACGCATTTTACCAATTGATTCACCAAGGAACACCGCTGATTCCATGTGACTTTATAGCGCCAGCTATTAGCCATAATCCTACGGGAGATCACCACGTAAAATTGATGTCAAATTTCTTTGCTCAAACCGAGGCTTTAATGAATGGCAAAACTGAAAATGAGGTAAAGGTTGAGTTGATGAAAGCTGGTAAGACAGAAGATGAGATTAAGAAACTAACCCCATTTAAAGTGTTTGCGGGAAACAAACCCACTAACTCTATTTTGGTTAAGGAAATTACGCCTCATAGTTTGGGAACCTTGATTGCATTGTATGAACACAAAATATTTGTGCAAGGGGTACTTTGGAATATATTCAGTTTTGACCAATGGGGTGTTGAATTGGGCAAACAATTGGCCAATCAAATTCTACCAGAATTAGAGGCTACTGATAAAGTAAGCGCACATGATAGTTCTACCAATGGTTTAATCAATAGTTTCAAACAATTCCGTAAAGCAAAATAAAGAGATGGAAATTTGCATCAGACCTATTGAGCCCAAAGACAATGCGGCTATTGCTAAGATTATCAGAACTGCTTTGGAAGAATTTGGCGCCAATAAACCTGGCACGGTTTATTTTGATGCAAGTACTGATGATTTGTACAGTTTGTTTAAAAATCAGACTGGCTCAGTTTATTTTGTTGCAGAAGAAGACGGCTCTTTATTAGGTGGTGCTGGAATTTTTCCAACAGAAGGTTTGCCTTTAGGAGTTTGCGAATTGGTTAAAATGTATTTGGCCAAAGCAGCCAGGGGTAAGGGTTTGGGACAGAAAATGATCAGCCACGTAATGGATTGGGCCAAAGAAAATGGCTATCAAACCGTATACCTGGAAACAATGCCAGAATTATCAAAAGCTGTAAAAGTCTATGAACATTTTGGGTTTCAGTATTTAGATGCGCCCATGGGCAATTCTGGTCATTGTGGTTGTGATCTTTGGATGTCAAAATCGCTTTAGCAAAAATTAGTTTTACATTACTATAAACAAAATACCCGATTCAATGAATCGGGTATTTTTTATTCTTTCTATCTGCTGAATTCTATTTAATTACCACTTGTCAACTTCCTCGTTAGCGGTAGGGTTGTTGAACACAACGGGCGCTTCTTCAACTGGAGCTGCCACTGCAATTGTTTCAGCTGCAGTTTCAACCACAGGTTCTACTTCTGCTGCTACAACTTGTGCAACTGGTGCAGATTCTTGTTCATATTCTCCACCTTCTTCACCTTCTGGATATTCATGGTTAAATGCGTCAAAATCAAAATCAGGCATCAGGTCTGTTTTCACATAATCCACGGCTTCTGCCAAGGCCTTGATAAACTTGTTAAAATCTTCTTTGTAAAGGAAAATCTTGTGTCGGTCATAACCATTGTTGTCAAAGCGCTTACGGCTTTCTGTAATGGTCAGGAAATAGTCGTTTCCCCTTGTAGCCCTCACATCAAAAAAATAGGTCCTTCTCTTTCCCGCCCTGATACGTTTGCTGTAAACGCTATCCATTTTTTTCTCGTTGTTCTCGTACGACACAGTTGATTTGGTTTAAGTTGCGTAATCTATTAAGTGTCACAAATATAGGGATGTTTCAGAATTACCAAAATTTTGCCAAGATAGTTTTAAACTGCCCCTGCATCCTCTTGCATCAGCTGCATTTTATACAATTCTGCATAATACCCATTGGCCTGCATCAATGTTTCATGTGTACCATTTTCTATAATTTGCCCCTCTTCCAATACAATGATATTATCAAATCTAAAACTGGAAAATATTCTATGTGTGATCACAATGGCTGTTTTCTCATTTAAATAACCATATAAATTACTTAAGATTTCGTGCTCTGTTTTGGCATCAACAGCACTCAAACAATCATCAAAGACAATGATTTCAGGGGTCTTAATGAGTGCCCGAGCAATAGAAATTCTTTGTTTCTGACCACCACTTAATGTAACCCCTCTTTCACCAATCATAGTATCATAACCCTTATCAAATCCTAGAATCTCCTGGTGTACGTTAGCAGACCTAGCAGCTTGCTCTACCCTATCTTGATTTGCCAATTCAGATAATCCAAAACTAATATTGTCTGTTACCGTATCGCTGAAAAGAAATACATCTTGTTGAACATAACTAATCTGCTCTCTTAAGGTGGTTAAATCCATTTTCCGAATATCGTTCCCACCAATCAAAATTCTCCCAGAAGCGGGATCATAGAACCTTAAAAGCAACTGGGCCAAACTGGTTTTTCCACTTCCGGTTCTACCCAAGACCAGTAGCTTCTCCCCTTTTCTAACATGCAGGTTTAAATTTTTAATGGCATGAATTCCCGTATGGGGATAGGTAAAATCTACTGATTCAAACTGAATATCGCCAGTTATTTGATCTGCCCCTTTTTCTTTGGTATTGCGGATTACTGGCTCAGTTTTTAAAAATTCATTTAAGCGTTTTTGAGAAGCGGTTGCCCTTTGAATCATACTTGCGGTCCAACCAATGGCACTAACAGGAAAAGTGAGCATATTGATATAGATCACAAACTCAACAATCAATCCAACTTTACTGGGATCTTCCAAAGCTTGCAATCCTCCAATACAAATAGTACAAAGCGTGCTAAGTCCTATCATTAAGGCCATACTTGGAAAATAAATAGATTCCACTTTGGCCAAACCAACGGCTTGTATCCGATAGTCTTCACTATTTTTCTTAAAAAAGCCCATCATGGCTTTTTCTTGTACAAATGATTTAATCACCCGAATACCAGAATAGGATTCTTGGGCATTGGTTGTCAGGTCTGATAATAAAGCCTGTATTTTCTCGCTTTTCTTATTAATCACACTATTCACTAGGTAAATGGTAATGGCTAAAATGGGTAAAGGTGCCAAAACATAGAAAGTAAGCATGGCGTCTTTACGCAACATACTTACTACGCAAAAGCCAATTAGTGCCACCAAGTTAATCAAGTACATGACTGCTGGGCCGGTATACATTCTTACCCTACTTACGTCTTCTGCCATTCGGTTCATTAAATCACCCGTGGTATTTTCCTTGTAAAACTGGGTGTCTAATTGTTGGTAGTGCTGAAAAATCTCATTTTTCTGGTCAAATTCAATATGCCTACTCATCACAATAATGGTTTGACGCATAAAGAACATGAGAATTCCTCTTAAAATGGCCAACCCTAAGATGGTCAAACTGCAGATGGCTACCAAACTGCCAAAATCAAATGAGCGGTTTTCAATGTTCCGTATAAAAAAATCTACCACTAGGTCATGATTGGGTTTTCTAACCACTTGTTTGGCACCTGGTAAATGCTGTTGCACAAAATTGACAACATAGCCTGTTATTTGTGGGGCAAGTACCGCAAAATAGTTGGCTAGCACTACAAAAACCATCCCAATAAAGAAACGATATCTGTATTTCCAGAAATAGTGATTGACAGCAGAAAGATGTTTCAAAACGATGGGTTTGGCCCAAAGGTAACAAACAATGCAACCCTGAATAAGATTTCCAGAGACTGTTGAAAAAACTATGATAAAAATCATATCGCAATGTGCGGAATATCAATGTTTGTAGTAAATTGAAAGCACTAACTTCATGCCTGCAAAATAACATTATGGGTGCTGCTTATTTGATTGTTCTAATCGCTGCCGCTATTGCATTTTCTGCTGGTGGTATTTTAATTGCAAAGATTTTTGTTAAAGGAACCAAGAACCCCCAAAAGGGACTGGCTTATGAGTGCGGAATTCCTTCTGAAGGCTCTCCTTGGAATCAATTCAATGTGGGTTATTACCTTTTTGCATTGATCTTCCTCATTTTTGATGTGGAACTAGTTTTCATGTATCCTTGGGCTGTTGTGGTAAAAGAATTGGGCATGTCGGCACTATTTGAAATTATCGTTTTCATGTTTATTCTATTTATGGGCTTTTTATATGCTCATAAAAAAGGCGCTTTAAAATGGATTTAATCAACTAATTCTAAACAACCTTATCATATTTATATGGGTGTACCTGAAAATAATGCAGTAGGATTTCCCGGACAAATTCACGAAACAGCTGGTGGTGGAATTGTTTTGAGCAAATTGGATGATGTGATTAATTGGGCCAGATCCAATTCACTTTGGCCACTCACATTTGCTACCAGTTGTTGTGGTATTGAAATGATGGCTGTAGCATCTGCCAAATATGACTTTTCCAGATTTGGTTTTGAAGTAGCAAGGGCTACTCCAAGACAAGCCGATGTGATCATCATTGCTGGCACCATTGTTAACAAAATGGCTCCGGTTTTAAAACGCTTGTATGATCAGATGGCCGATCCCAAATATGTGATTGCCATGGGTGCCTGCGCCATTAGCGGAGGCCCTTTTTTTTATAACACCTATTCAGTGGTGAAAGGTGCCGATCACGTAATACCTGTTGACGTATACATACCAGGTTGTCCTCCCAGACCAGAAGCTTTATTGCATGCTTTAATCAGTTTGCAAGAAAAAATCAAGTCTGGCATGACTAGGGAACAAATGAAACAGTTACCATAAACATATTTAAGATCATGACCAACGAGGAACTGAAAAACGCCCTTACCGAATTACTACCCCATGCGGTTTTTGAAGACGGTGGAGAATGGGTAAATCTGTTTGTGGAAGCTGCAGATTGGAAAGCATCGGCTCAACAACTCCGTTCATGGGAGTCCGGCCCTTTTAATTTTATGTTCTGCATTACCTGTGTAGATTGGAAAACCCATTTTACCATGGTTTACCACCTAAGAAGTACCACTACCCTAGACAATATAGTAGTTAAAGTAAAACTAGATAGAAGCAATCCAGCAATCACTACCGTGTCTGATATCTGGCGTACAGCAGAATTTTTGGAACGAGAAGTGTTTGACTTATTTGGTGTTCAATTTTTGGAACATCCAGATTTAAGAAGGTTACTTCTCACAGACGATTGGGTTGGATATCCTTTAAGAAAGGACTACGAAGATCCCATTAACATGATCAAACTTTAACGCTGCAAAGCAAGATTCGTTTCTTGAAAAACAAATTACAATGGTTGAAGAAATAGGAAAAACAGTAGAAGGAGATTTGGTCATCAACGTTGGTCCTCAACACCCTGCCACGCACGGTGTTTTGCACTTGGTGATTACTTTAAATGGAGAAACCATTAAAAAAGTGGAACCCCATTTGGGCTATATCCATCGTTCTATTGAAAAAATGTGTGAGAGCTTGAGTTATAGACAATTCATTTATACTACAAGCCGAATGGATTACCTCTCTGCCCATATTAACAATCATGCATGTGCCCTTTGTGTAGAGAAAGGTTTGCAAATTGAAGTACCTGAGCGAGCACAAGTAATTCGGGTTTTGATGGACGAGCTCACAAGAATTGCCTCTCATGAACTTTGGTGGGGTGCTATGGCCATGGACTTAGGTGCTTTCACTCCCTTCTTCCACGCATTCCGTGAGCGGGAAACCATCAATGATATTATGGAAGAAACCTGTGGTGCTAGATTAACCATGAACTATATGGTTCCAGGTGGTGTAATGGCAGACTTACACCCAAATTTCCAATCAAGGGTTAAGAACTTCTTACAATTATATAAGAGCAAAATTCACGAATACGATGAGATGGTAACTGGAAATATTATTTTCCAAAACAGGATGAAAGGTGTTGGATACCTATCTCCAGAAGACGTGATTTCTTATGGTGTTACTGGTCCTGCAGGTAGAGGTAGCGGTGTTTCTTGCGATGTTAGAAAACTATACCCTTATGAGATTTATAGCAAACTTCAATTTGATGAAGTATTGGAAACTGCCGGAGATAGTTTTGCTAGGTATATGGTACGCTTAAGAGAAATGCAACAATCCATTCGCATAGTAGAACAATTGATAGACAATATTCCAGAGGGAGAATACCAAGCCAAAACCAAAGCAGTATTGAAATTGCCCAAAGGCGAATTCTACCAACGTGTAGAAACTGCAAGAGGAGAATTAGGGGTTTATATTGTTAGTGAAGGCGGCACTACACCATATAGAATCAAATTTCGTTCACCCGGATTTTCCAATCTGTCTGCATTAGATCATATGACACGTGGGGGAAAGATTGGGGATCTGGTAGCATCCATGGGTACCCTTGATTTGGTGATCCCAGATATTGATAGATAATAAGCAACATTTTTTCATACCTAAGTGGCGATACATGTTTAGTTTAGAAAGTATAACAACCTTGGTGCAGGATTGGCTGAATAAGACCTTCTCTCCCAACCTTGCCCTTTTTTTTGAATTTGTGATTATTGGCGTATTGGCTATTGCCTTATTTGCGGGCCTTGGACTAGTGCTAGTTATCATGGAAAGAAAAGTAGCTGCCTGGATTCAAATCAGGCTTGGGCCCAACCGAGTAGGTCCAAAAGGCATGTTTCAGAGTTTAGCTGATACGGTGAAATTGATTATGAAAGAAGGGCTAACGCCCGATGGTGCAGACAAATTTCTATTTAATCTAGCGCCATATATTGTGATGATGGTTGCCATGTTGGTTCTTGCTCCTATTGGATTTGCAAAAGGTTTTCATATTTGGGATATCAATATTGGGGTATTATATGTTTCAGCCATTTCTTCCGTTTCTGTAATTGGTATTTTAATGGCAGGATGGGCCAGTAATAACAAATATTCTTTGTTAGGTGCAATGAGAAGTGGTGCGCAAATGGTGAGCTATGAATTATCAGTTGGATTATCTGTTTTAAGTATTATTGTTTTAACTGGTAGTTTAGGACTTAATGATATTGTGCTTTCACAACAAGATGGATGGTGGATTTTTAAAGGTCATATTCCAGCCATAATTTCTTTTGTCATTTTTATTATTGCCGTAACTGCGGAAACCAATCGTGCACCATTTGATTTGGCAGAAGCAGAATCAGAATTAACCGCAGGTTTTCATACTGAATATTCTGGAATGAAATTCGCCTTATTTTTCTTAGCAGAATACATCAATATTTTTATTGTATGTGCTATTGGTGCTACCCTATTTTTGGGTGGATGGATGCCTTTTCATATTGGAACCTGGGAAGCATTTAACCATATAATGGATTATATTCCTTCTTTTATTTGGTTTTTTGGAAAGACTTTTTTCTTGATTTTCTTAATCATGTGGTTCCGTTGGACTTTCCCAAGATTGCGCGTAGATCAGCTCTTGAATTTAGAGTGGAAATACCTGTTACCAATTAGCATGTTTAATTTGATTTTGATGACACTGGTGTCTATCAAAGGCTGGCATTTTTAATGATTTTAAACCATCAGACAGATGTTTATAAAAGAATATTTCAAAGACATTTATAACGCCATCAAATCCTTATTGGTGGGGATGAACAGAACTGGCTATTATTTTACCCACCATAAAGAAATCATTACCCAGCAATATCCTGACAACAGATTGGAATTGAATTTGCCGGAGCGATTTAGAGGAGAAGTAGTGATGGCACATGATGATGTAAATGAACACGCCTGTACTGGATGCTCTGCCTGTGAGTTGGCTTGCCCTAATGGCACCATCAAAATCATCAACAAATTTGATATTAGTCCTGAAGGCAAAAAAAAGAAAGCTATTGACACTTTTGTATACCATTTAGAATTATGCACTATGTGTGGCTTGTGTGTGGAGGCTTGTCCAACTGACGCCATCAAAATGGCAAACACATTTGAGCATAGTGTTTATACTCGAGGCCAATTAACCAAACAATTGAACAAACCAGACTCTAAACTACGTGCAGGCGTAGAATAAAATTATAGTACTATGAGTGCAGCATCTATTATTTTTTACATCATTGCAGCGTTTATCCTTGGAACAGGATTATTAGCGGTAACTACCAGGAAGATATTCCGAGCATCTATCTGGTTACTATTTTCTTTAATTGGTATTGCGTCTTTGTATTTCTGGATGCAATTGGAATTCTTGGCCGCCGTTCAAATCATTGTGTATGTTGGAGGAATTGTGGTGTTAATTATTTTCTCCATTTTCTTAACCATTAAGTCTGGTGAAGAAATGCCCAAACCCATTTTCAAACGAAATCTATTTGCCATACTGGCGGCTTTGAGTGGCTTGGCATATACTTTAAGACAAATTAGTCTTTATAAATTTCAAGCTCCTGAAAACCCTGCTCCTTTTGAATTAAAAGTAAGTGATATTGGCAGGCAAATGCTTTCAACAACTGACCATGGCTACCTATTACCTTTTGAGTTAATCAGTATGTTGTTATTAGCAGCCATGATTGGTTGTATAGTAATAGCCTTGAAACAGAAAGATTCCGTTAAAACCCTTCAATCTTAAATCATGACAGGTATTCCACTAACCCATATTCTCTTCCTTAGCACTGCCTTATTTTTCATAGGTGCCTATGGATTGTTTACTAGAAGAAACATGATTACCATGCTCATGTCTGTTGAATTAATGCTCAATAGCGTCAACATTAATTTTGTTGCTTTTAATAAATACCTCTACCCTGACAAATTGGGTGGCATATTTTTCAGCATATTTATAATCACCATTGCTGCCGCAGAAGCTGCTGTAGCTATTGCCATCATTATTAACTTATATCGCTCTCACCATTCTATTGACGTAGAAGATGCCAGCGAGATGAAATATTAATTGTAAGAAAGGAACCTTAATCTCTTATCATGAGCCAAACTCTTCAAATAGCACTGATACCCCTACTTCCCCTTGCCTGTTTTTTGGTATTGGGCTTGTATGGCCGAAAACACCTAAGTTCAAGTGCTGGTATCATTGGAACATTGTCTTTATTTATTTCTACCCTTTTGTCTTTACAAACCGCCTATCAATACTTTTTTGTAAGCGGTAAAGTCAATGGGGTGTACCAAAAAATAGTGGTATTCCAATACAATTGGTTGGAATTTGCACCAGACCTGTCTATCAATATTGGATTGATGATAGATCCCATTACTGTAATGATGTTGGTGGTAGTAAGTTTTGTGTCTCTGATGGTGCACTTGTTTAGTTTGGGATATATGAAGGGTGAAGAAAGATTTGCAACCTATTTTGCTTTCTTGTCACTATTCACTTTCTCCATGTTAGGATTGGTTTTGTCTTCCAATATTTTCCAGATTTATTTGTTCTGGGAATTAGTGGGTGTTTCTTCTTTCTTATTAATTGGATTTTATTTTGAAAAACCATCGGCCGTAGCCGCAGCCAAAAAAGCATTTATTGTTACTAGGTTTGCAGACCTTGGATTCTTGATTGGTATACTCACTTTGGCTTTTTATACTAAGACACTAGACTTTGGTTTATTAATTGAAAGATTAAGCACAGCTTCTCCGTATTTAACTGAAATTAACGCTGCATCTTTCTTAGGCGTCTCTGCATTGAGCTGGGGTTTGATCCTGGTATTTGTGGGTGGTGCCGGTAAGTCTGCCATGTTCCCCTTACATATTTGGCTACCAGATGCAATGGAGGGTCCAACACCTGTTTCAGCATTGATCCATGCTGCAACCATGGTGGTTGCAGGTGTTTTCTTAGTAGCAAGATTATTTCCTGTATTTGCTTTGTCTGATCCAGGCGCCTTACAAATTGTGATGTATACAGGTGCGTTCTCCGCCTTTTTTGCTGCAGTGATTGCTTGTACCCAAACCGATATTAAAAGAGTACTGGCTTATTCCACTATGTCGCAGATTGGTTATATGATGTTTGCATTGGGCGTATCAAAATATGGTGGTGAAGATGGATTGGGATATATGGGTTCCATGTTCCATTTGTTCACCCACGCATTCTTTAAATCATTGTTGTTCTTAGGTGCTGGCGCAGTCATACATATGGTGCATAGTAATGAGATGAAAGACATGGGAGGTCTAAGAAAATTAATGCCCATCACACATATTAGCTTTTTGATAGCCTGTTTAGCTATTGCTGGTGTGCCACCTTTCTCAGGGTTCTTTAGTAAGGAAGAAATCTTATTGGCAGCTTTTGAATCAAACAGATTAATCTATGGTGTAGCATTGTTGACTTCTGGCTTAACCGCTTTTTATATGTTCCGATTGTATTATAATATCTTTTGGAGCAAGCCTTCAGAAATGCATGGTCATCATCATGGTGAAGGAACACTAACAATGAAGATTCCTCTTATCTTACTTGCTGTATTGGCTGTAGTTGCGGGATTTGCCCCAATTGCAAAATGGGTTACTTCAGATGGATTGCCCATTGAATCTCATGTTCCCATTACTTTTTCTATTCTGCCAGTTACACTTGCTTTGGCGGGGATTTTATTGGCAACTAGGTTGTTTAAAACCCAAAATGAATTGCCAGTTCGCATTGCACAACAAATGGGAGGTATTTACAAAGCTGCTTATCATAAATTCTATATTGATGAAGTCTATTTGTTTGTAACAAAGAAAATTCTCTTCAACCTAATTGGCAAACCAGCTGCTTGGTTTGATAAAAATGTGGTAGACGGTTTGATGAATTTATTGGGCAGGATTACTGCTACATTATCGGATCTAATCAAGGGCATACAATCAGGAAAAGTACAGGACTATGCTTTGTACTTCTTTGGGGGCATCGCTGGCTTGGTTTTGGTATTTATTTATCTCTGGAAATAAAATATTGACATGAACCTTACATTATTTCTCCTATTTCCCTTAGCTACTGCCATTGCCATTCTTATGGCAAGTGGTTTAAAACAGATTAGGGTGATTGCCTTGGTTGGATCTTTATTACAATTGGCATTGAGTGGCAAACTCTTATTGGCTTATTATGAACAAAGGGCTGCGGGCAACCAATCACAAATGCTATTTGAATATGTTCAAAAATGGTATGGCCCACTCAATCTACAATACCATATTGGGGTAGATGGTATTAGTATTGCCATGATTCTATTAACTGCTTTTGTAGTAGTTGCGGGAATTTTGGTTTCTTGGGAAACGGAACAATTAAGCAAAGAATTTTTCTTTTTATTAGTGCTTTTGAGTCTTGGCGCTTATGGATTCTTTATTTCTTTAGACGTCTTTACCATGTTCTTCTTCTTAGAAGTAGCCGTGATTCCTAAATTCTTATTAATTGGCATTTGGGGTAGCGGTAAAAAAGAATATAGTGCTATGAAACTAGCCCTGATGCTCATGGGTGGCTCTGCTTTAATCTTAGTGGGAATGTTGGGTATTTATTTCAGTTCAAAAACAGCTGGTGGAGCACATAGTTTTGATTTAATGGAATTGTCTAAAATGAATATTCCATTGGCACGTCAAATGCTTTTCTTTCCCTTTGCCTTTATTGGGTTTGGTATTTTTACAGCCATCTTCCCCTTTCATACCTGGGTACCAGATGGTCACGCTTCCGCACCTACAGCAGCATCCATGTTTCTAGCAGGTATTTCCATGAAATTAGGAGGTTATGGTTGTTTAAGGGTTGCTACTTATCTAATGCCAGATGCGGCACATGCCTATTCATGGGTGATCATTTTACTAGCAACCATTGCCATTATTTATGGTGCATTTGCTACTATGATGCAAACCGATTTAAAATACATCAACGCCTATTCTTCAGTAAGCCACTGCGGATTTGTTTTATTGGGTATTGGCATGCTCACGCAAACTTCTATTAATGGTGCGGTGATGCAAATGGTGTCGCATGGTCTAATGACAGCCTTATTCTTTGCTGCTATAGGTATGGTCTATAGTAGAACACATACTCGTATGGTAGCTCAATTGGGTGGTTTATTAAAAATCATGCCTTTTATCTCAACTGTATTTGTCATTGCTGGTTTATGCTCACTTGGTTTACCTGGATTTAGTGGATTTGCTGCAGAAATGACGGTATTTATGGGCTCTTGGCAGAACCCAGACAAATGGTATAGACTGGCCACTATTTTGGCATGTGCCTCTATAGTTGTAACTGCTGTTTATATTTTAAGAGCCGCAGGAAAATCTATCATGGGGCCATTGGGTAATGATTCTTACAAAGATTTAACCGATGCAAAATGGTATGAAAAGTCCGCTGCTATTTTATTAATATTTGGGATTCTAGTAGTGGGTATGGCTCCTTTTTGGTTGATCAATTTGATTCAGCCAGGAACAGAGTTTATCATAAATAAATTGGCTGTAGTGGCCACTGGATTATAGGAACAAGGTTAGTTAATTTGAAATTTGCGCTATGTTGAACGAATATTTTTTTGTACTGAAGGCTGAATGGATGCTAATAGCCATCATCTTTCTATTACTGTTCCTAAAAGTGGGTACCAGTGATTGGAAAAATGAAACATTGTTATATGGTATCAACATTCTATTGTTGGTTAATTTGCTAGTGGGATTCTTCTCTAATCTAGAAGGAGGTCTATTCAGTGGTATGTTCCATAACGATGCCTTATTGATCTTAGAGAAAAACATTCTAAACTTAGGCGTCTACTTGGTTTCATTAATAGCCTATCCTTGGTTAAAAAAACACGAACACGTATTAGAGTTTTATATTTTGCTACTAACAACGCTTTTGGGTATGTTCTTTATGATTTCCAGTGGCAATCTCTTGTTGTTCTATTTGGGTCTAGAAATGTCTACCATTCCTTTAGCAGCTATTGCCAATTTTGATTTGGACAAACGCAAGTCATCTGAAGCTGCCATGAAAATGATAATTTCATCAGCATTTTCATCTGCCTTGTTGTTGTTTGGTGTTTCCTTGATCTATGGTACAACTGGATCTTTAGTTTTTACAGAAATAACTCCTTTATTAAACGGTTCTCCTTTACAATTATTAGCCTTTATTTTATTATTGGCTGGTTTTAGTTTCAAAATGTCCGTTGTTCCATTTCACTTGTGGACAGCTGATGTTTATGAAGGTGCTCCAGTTGCAGTAACGGCTTATTTGTCTGTGATTTCAAAATCTGCCATTCTGTTTATTTTCTTGCAAGTACTTTATGTGGTGTTCAAACCCATGACAACAGAATGGTATTTCATGTTATTCTTCCTAAGTCTTTTAACCATTCTATTGGGTAACTTATTTGCCATGAGGCAAACCAATTTAAAACGATTCTTGGCTTTTTCTTCTATTGCCCAAGTTGGATTTATCCTCTTAGGTTTATCAGCTGGTTCCAAAACAGGAATGGCTTCTGTGATTTATTTTTTACTGATTTATCTGTTTTCCAATCTAGCTGCATTTGGGGTGATCGGCTTGGTATCAGCCATCACAGGTAAAGAAAGTATTGACGATTTTAAAGGTTTTTACAAAACCAATCCTTTTCTATCATGGGTCTTAGCCATTGCCTTATTCTCTTTGGCTGGGGTACCCCCTACCGCTGGTTTCTTTGGTAAATTCTTTTTGATCATGGCTGGGGCTGAAAAGGGTAATTATGTATGGGTCATATTTGCTGCATTGAATATGATCATCTCTTTCTATTATTATTTAAAAGTGGTGAAAGCCATTTTCATGGATCAAAATGATCATCCAATAGAAAAATTAACTGTTCCAGCACTACCAAAATTGGCATTTATAATTTGTCTATCGGGTATGGTGTTAACAGGCATTCTAAGTTGGATTTATGAGTATATCCATACGCTAAGTAATTTCTAAATCTTCTTTCAAATTATCATTATGGCTATTAATTCAAATCATATTTCAGAAGACCTAGATGGCATTAAATGTGTCATTGTGGAGAAGAATGTAAGTCCTGAAAGAGTGGCATTTTTAAAACCCTTATTAGAGTATAATTATTTGACAGTTGTGGTGGTACCTAGTCCGCCAGCTAAAGTGGCGGCTCCTGCAGCGGTTCCTGTTTCAGAAGATGGAACTCCGGCTCCTGCTCCACCGCCCCCACCGCCTGCACCTGAGACTTTTACGGTTGGGGTGACGAATATGCTGTTTAATACAACCAATGCTATTTATGGAAGGTTATTGAGTACGCCGGATGGGCATGTGGTTACGGCTGCTTATTGGCAGCAGAAGGAGAGCGTGTCGCATGATGAAGTGCCTTATTATGAGAGGAAGTGAGGAGAAGATTGACTATTAATCATGATTTCTGACCTCGGCTGGGCCGAGGTTTGTTTTTTCTGGGGGGCGTGTGTTAGCTTCTTATTCAGGTTTTTTGACCTCCGCTGTAGGCCGAGGTTTGATTTAATTAATGGTATTATTTACCCTTATTTTCATGCTTTTTTGACTTCGGCTCCGCCGAAGTTTCTTTTTATTAAAAGAATACAATTTTCCTAATGTTGATATTTATTGACCTCGGCGGTGCCGAGGTTTTGTTTTTACATTTTACTAAATGACGTGATTGTCTTTATGGAGATTATTCAGAGGGGATTAGTGTCCCACTGATCCCGTTTGGAGGGGGTCCTGCATAAAAAATAGAAGGCCCAGGCCTATCGGCCTTGGTTTTTTATCTCCTACGCTTTATTCGAGCGAGCTCGATAAAGCTTCGGAAATAAAAAAGCCCTGCAATGCAGGGCCTTCTATTTTTTTTGCGGAGAGTTAGGGATTCGAACCCCAGGACCTGTTACAGTCAACAGTTTTCAAGACTGCCGCAATCGACCGCTCTGCCAACTCTCCGGGTGCAAAATAATAGCCTGCGGCTTGATATTCCAAAAAAACTATGCAATTAGTAACAGAAAAGATGTCTGCAATCTTCTGAAAATCAAATACAGAAAGGGTTTCAGGAGAATAGAATTATTGAAAAAAACTCTAGAAATCAACTGATAACTGGTTAAAAATCAGCCTATTCAACGAATCAAGAGGATGGAGCCAGAAACTGGGGCGTACCCATTATTTAATTCTATCATGTAATAATAGGTGCCAATGGGCAGTGATTGGCCATTTCTTTTACCATCCCACCCTGTGGAACTGGATTTTTGTTTGAAGAGCGGTTGACCATACCTATTAAAAATGCTGACTACAGCGTCTGGATAGGTTTCTAGCCCTCGAACTTTCCAGAGATCATTAATGCCATCGCCGTTAGGAGAAAAGGCATTGGGAATGATTAATTCTTGAAACACGTTAACCAGAACCGTGTCTGAATAGTTGCCGCATCCAAAAGAAGATATTCCTGTAAGTATGTATTGGGTACTTTGAGTGGGTTGCACACTGGGATTGATGGAGCTTGGATTGAGCATGGCATTGGTAGGGCTCCAATTGAAACTGCTATAATTTCCTGAAATGCTTCCATCCAATTGAACGGTTTCGCCGGAGGCAATACTTTTGTCTTTTCCCGCAGCTACCAAGGGCTTTTTCCATACCTGTACTTCTATCCAACCGGAATCCCTGCAAGCGTATTGGTTTTGAACCTTTACGGTATAAGTGATGGTATCTATTGGATTTGCAATGGGATTGGCAATACTGACATTGGAAAGTCCTGTACTGGGACTCCATTGATAACTAGTACCACCGTTGGCAGATAAGGCCACACCTACGCCTTCACAGGTTGTAACAAATTGGGGTAATTGCAAATTCACACCTGGATTGACTATTACATGTATGCTATCATATCCCACACAACCTGCATCAGTGGTAATTCTAACTACATAAAATCCCGAATCTTGGAATGTAACTTTACTAATAACGGCATTACTGCTAATATCTTGGTATTGATTGGGGCCAGTCCATAAATATTGATAAGCTGTTCCCAAAGGTGCATCCAGACTCACATTGATGCCAGTACAGGCCATAACTTCATCCACGGCTAATTGTGGTGCAATGGGGTTGATATTTACTAGAATAGGTTCCGAAGCCAATCTACAAGCAGCTGAATTAAAATTACCCGTTTCTGCTACCATGATTCGATATTGGTATCCTCCACCAGCACTTGGTTTGCGAGTGTATTGTAGCCCTGTTTCACCTGCAAGATCTATCCAAGTTTTTCCTGAATCCAAACTTTCCTGCCACTGCATTTGAGCATTGTTCAATCCAGTAATGGATGCTACCAAACTTAAATCTGTTTGAAGGTTTTGACAGATATCAACCAAATAATTGGCTTGACCATTCACCGTTGTTGCCACTGTTGCAGCACCTCCAGGTCTAAGGGTTATATCGTCTAAGGCAAAATCATTACCACAGCCACCAGCAGCATTATTAATGATTTTCAAAACAACTGCTGTACTACCAATTGGTGTTAAAAAGCAAGTACCTGCTTGTATCCATTTGCGGGTATCTTTTTCAGTAGGAATATCGCCACTGGACTGTTCTTTTAATAATATCCCAGTAACGGTTTCTATTCTAAAAATCAGATTGGGTTTAATACTATTAAATCCACAGGAACTGTCTTTAACGGCATTCATAATCCAGGCGGCAAATTCATAATTGGTATTCCCACACAAACCCATGGCAGTATCCTGATAAACAACTTTACCAGGTACGTCTGCATTGACCATCATAAAATAACCCAAAGATTCTGCAACAGATGAAGTTCCAGTATGATCTCCGGCTAAGGGTGAGTACCAAATGGTGGGTGAACAACCAAAGAAAAATGTGGCTAAACTAAATTGACCTTCTTTTACGCAGGGCGATCCGCTAAATGTTAAACCTGTTTTACTTGATGGTGGAATGATGGGACCTGTTGGGCCTCTACCAAAAGTCATTTTCAAAACAGGGTCTCCCAAACTACCGCCACATACCTGCGCGGGCACAGGCATATATAAAAAAAAAGATCCAATGGCAAGTAGGATTATTCGTAACATGGTATAATTGATCAGAAATATAAGCCTAAAACCTGATTTGTATCTAGAATTGCGTCTAAATAAGGGGAATGCAAAGAGATGGTTGTAATAGTATCAACCTATTTAACGGGTTCTTCAATTTTCTCAACCGCAATCAAATCAGCCATATCTACATTCATGGGTAGGAGTCCTATTTGCACAATGGCCCTTTTGCCCCTGATCTCTTTTACTTCTCCAACTTGGTAATTCTTTTTGGATTTAACCAAGGCGCCAACCACAATATCGGAATGGGTCTCTTTGAATTTGGCATCGGTTTTCTTGGCCAATTTATTCACCACAATGGTTTCCTTTTGCTTAAACAAGAGATTCTGTAAGTGCTTGACCACTTCTTGTTTGTTGTCTGTTTTTTTCCAATCAAGCACAATTTGCTTGAGTTTTCTTTCCATGTCTTTTAGATAGACAATTCTATCTTCCGTAATCCTATTCTGCTGTTTGAGCAATTCCACTTGTTGCAAATGCTTCTCCTTATCCAACACTTTTTCCATCTCTTTTTTCAATTGCTCATTCTCACGCAAGAGTTTATTCAGCTGTTTCTTTTCCTTATCTAAGTGTTGTAAGTCTTGCTCTGTTCTATTGAGTAATCTATCTAATTTAAAATGGTCTTCGTCTACCAACTGTCTAGCTCTTTGAATAAGTTTGGTAGATAGTCCAATTCTTTCAGCAATGGCAAAAGTATATGAGCTTCCGGGCTTCCCTACTATTAACCGATACATGGGCATCAAGTTAACTTCATCAAATTGCATGGCAGCGTTTAAGATTCCTGGGGTGTGGTTGGCCATGACTTTCAAGTTCAAATAGTGTGTTGTTACTACCCCAAAAGAATGCTTCTTACATAGTTCTTCCATAATCACTTCCGCAAAAGCCCCACCCAAATTGGGATCACTACCACTACCCAATTCATCAATAAAAAATAAGGTTTTACCATTGGCTACTTCCATGAAATATTTCATGTGCATCAAATGGCTACTATAGGTACTCAATTCAAATTCTATACTTTGGGTATCACCAATATGAATAAAGAGTTGTTTAAAGATCCCCATGGTAGATACCGCACTTACCGGCACCAATAAGCCACTTTGAAGCATTAATTGGTTCAAACCAATGGTTTTCATTGTGACTGTTTTACCCCCAGCATTGGGTCCACTAATCACCAAAATCCTATTCTTATCATCTAGTGTAAGTGTTACTGGAATAGTCTTTTTACCCGATGTTTTGTGATACAGGTATAACAGAGGATGATAAGCGTCTACCAAATGAATATGCGCACGGTCTACTAGATTGGGTAGTTGCGCATTCATATCTAATGCCAATCGGGCTTTAGCCCTTATAAAATCATATTCTCCAGCAACAGTTAAATAAGAACTTAACAAGGGTGCATAAACTTGCATTCTGGCAGTTAAAGCTCTTAGGATTTTTTGTACTTCTTTTATCTCTTCGTGCTCTAAAGAAAACACGTCATTATTTAATTCAATCGTTTCTTCTGGTTCTATAAAAGCTGTTTTTCTACTATCACTTTCACCGTGTAAAATTCCTTTTACCTGACGTTTGTGTTCAGAAAAAACGGCCACTACCCTTCTGCCATTGCTAAAACTTTCATCAATGTCAGCCGTATAACCAGCTTTGGCCAATTTAGCAATCACTTTTTCAAACATCCTACGCAACTCATTCCTTTTTCTAAAAAGACTCATCCGAATCTTTTGAAGATCTTCAGACGCATTGTCTTTGACCGTTCCGTTTTCATCCAACACCTCATCAATCAAAACAAGAATCTGCTTCTCGTAATAAGTTCCTTCAATAACTTTGGCCAAATAGGGAAATGCCAACCTTCGCTCATTATCAAACCACCGAAAAATGGTGGCAGTATTTTCTGTTAATCGCCTAATGGGCATCCATTGATCTCCTACCAACATGGCACCAGGAATACCCAATAATTTCAAATCTTTTTGAAGGTTAAGGCTAAAATCATTGGGAAAATACTGCTGCTGCAAAGCAATATTTTTATACTCATAGGATTGTTGTAACTCTAGTTCTATATAATCTTTACGTGTATGAATTCTTAAACTATCCGCTTTCTGCTTTGCATGATCCGTATTACAATGCGCTTTCAACAAAGCTTTCACTTTGTCAAACTCCAATTGAACTAAGGCTGAATCTGGGTATAAACGCATGTTTTCCTGCTAATTTTGGGCAAAGTTAAGCCCAGACACAGTAAAAAGTCACAGCTATTGGCTTTGTGGATATTTGACTAATCAAGGGACGCGCTATTTTGGAAGCGTACAAACAAAACAATTAGCGTCATTCTTTACCTGATAAGACAATTGTCCTTTGTGCAAATGAATAATCTTGAAAGCTAGTACCAAACCAAGCCCAAATCCCCTTTTGTCTTCCGTATTAGAAGACCTGAAAAATGCAGTAAATAACCTTTCTCTGTCTACTTCAGGTATTAATGAGCCTTGGTTTTGGATGCTGATGCTAAGTGATTTACTATCAAATCCAATATCAATTAATATGGGATTCCCAACTCCATACTTACATGCATTTTCCAATAATCCCAATATAGCAGTAGTAATTAAACTAGCATTTCCCTTAAATAGTAAATCTTCTTCCTGTTCTGGAAAATTGGCATAGTTTAAAACCAATTTTGCTTCTGGATGCACTTGGGAAATTTGATCCATGCAATCATCCAATAATTCATTAAGATAAATGGCTTCAAGTACGCCTGGTTGAATGGCTTGCCCTGATCTAAATAACAGCAATAATTGCTGCAATAATTTGGATAATCTATCATGATCTTCTTGCAAAGACAAAAGCAGTTCCTTATAATATTGAGGGCTTCTATCTTGTTGCAAAGCCAAATCAATTTGATTGGTCAGCGCCGCTAAAGGGGTTCTTAATTCATGTGAAGCGTGTTGAATAAACTGCTTTTGTTGGCTAAAAGCTTCTTGCAACCTAAGTAACATCTGGTTAAAACTAATGGCCAGTGCTTTGATTTCGTCCTTGGTATTTGTTTCCTCAATATAAATATTTGCCTGCAGTTGCTCATCATTCATTGCTTCTACTTGCTGATTGAGTATGGTTAATGGTTTTAATACTTGCTTGGCTACTAAATAGGCACTAAAAGCAACTATTCCAATAATTGCTAAAATGCCAATCAATAAAATTTTTAATAAAGCTTGAAGTGCCTCTAATCCTTCTTGATCCTTACCCGCAGATATTACCAATCGGTTTTTCCCTTGAACTTCAGTTACCAAACCAATGGCCAGGTGTTGATCAATATTAAAGACTAAAAATTGTTGCTGACGTATAGAATCTAGTAATCTGGCACTTGGTTGCCAATCTAGGTCATCAATACTACTATAGACAAACCTGTTTAAAGAATCTAAGATCCATACCTTTTCGTCCCTAATTTGGTCAATGGTGTTTTTATCTATCAATTTTAATAGCGCACTATCCACTTCTTTCACTTCATCTAACAACTTTACCGTGTTGATGGCTTTTTCTTTGAGTCTTTGTTGAAAAAGTGTTTGTTCTGCTTGTTGAAATTCCCAATAAATAAAACTACAGAGCACTAGCATCAAAACTGATACTACTGCTACAATCCAGAGTGCCGTTCTAGTTTTAATGGTCATGATTCTTCTTTCAAATAATAGCCAAAGCCCGTTCTAGTGTGTATCAACTTGGTGTTGTGTTGTTTGTCTATTTTATTTCTAAGAAAATTAATATAGACTTCAACTGTATTGGTTCCGGTATCAAAGTCTAGGGCCCAAACCTTTTCTGCCAAATCTGCTTTTGACAAAACCCTTCCCCTAGCTTTTGCCAAGGCTTCTAATAAGAGAAATTCTTTTTGAGTAAGTTTGATGAGTTTTCCAGCCCGTCTTACTGATTTGGCATCCAAATCCAAAATCAGATCTCCCACTTCCATTATATTTTGGGGCTGGTCAATCCCTGAGGATCGTTTTACAATGACATGTATCCTAGCCAAAAGCTCTTGCAAATGAAAGGGTTTTACCAAATAGTCATCGGCCCCAGCACTAAAGCCTTCCATTTTGTCTTCTAATTCACCCAAAGCCGTTAATAAAATAATGGGGACTTTTTTATTCCTGTTTCGGAATTGTTTGCACAAATCCAATCCATTTTTATGAGGCAGATTGATGTCTAAAATGATGCAGTCAAAACTATCCCTATCAAAATACTTTTCCGCCATTTTACCGTCAAAAGCAACAGTCACTTCCATTCCCTGTTCTTCCAAACCTGTTTTAACAGCATTGGCAACTTTGGGCTCATCTTCGGCCAACAATAGTTTCATGAAAATTAATTAATGTTCACTTGAAACAGCTAAGGAATCAAGGAAAGAGTTTCACCATACAATACACCATAAAAAACAATTGCACAAAACCTTGCAAAATCAATAATTGAAAAGTGGTTGCAGTAGCTTCTAACCAATGACGCTGTGTAGGCAATCCTTGAAATGTATCTTGATTAACAATGAAATTAGGCGTATTCAGTTGATAGGTAAATAAAACAGCTATTAACAAACAAAGTGAAATAATGATATGTCCATGCATGATCCTTGAATCACCTATTGATTCTTGGTTCAAAAACAAATGAAATAAAAAAGGCAAAATCAATAAAATCCAGTTAAATACTACCACATTTTGAAACTTAAACGTAAAATAAGTTTCTTGGTAGCGACTGTCTAAATCGGCGGTATTGGAAAATACCATAATGGACACATAGGCCATTAATGGTACCAACATCAACAGATTTTCCAATCTGAGAATAGATGGCTTGGGATATTCCAATTGTAATTGCATAGGTTTACGCAGGAAAAAAAGTCCTGAACGTAAAATTAGGACTTTTAGTATGAATGTTGAAAAAATATAAAAAATAACAGATTTGTTAAAACTTTCTTTGCAAACATCTGTTTTATAGCAGGTTACGTATCTATACAAAATTCAAAATATGTTCAAAATCAGCATGTTAACCCTTGCCCTTACCGGCGTATTCTTGGTTTCTTGTGCACAAACACCTTCAAAATTGGCTAAAATGAATCAATCTACTATTCCCCCAGACGTAAAAACTGATACTGCAACATTTGGCGAAGGCTGCTTTTGGTGCACCGAAGCGTTTTTTCAAAGACTTAATGGGGTATATAAAGTAATCTCTGGTTATGGCGGTGGTTTTGTAGAAAATCCCACTTATGAACAGGTTTGTGACAAGAATACAGGGCATGTAGAACTTTGCCAAATTATATATGACCCTGCCGTTATTAGTTATGATGAATTACTAGAAGTGTTTTGGAAAACCCATGACCCTACCACTATTGACAGACAGGGTAATGATGCAGGCCCCCAATATAGGTCTGTGATTTTTTACCAAAACCAAGCCGAAAAAGAAAAGGCAGAATCCTATAAAAAGGCTTTAGACAAATCAGGCGCTTGGTCAAGCCCAATTGTTACAAGCATTGAAGCCTTTAAGAACTTCTATCCTGCAGAAAATTATCACCAGAATTACTATAACGACAACCAAAATCAGGGCTATTGCCGATTTGTGATTCAACCAAAGCTGGAAAAATTTGAAAAAGTATTCAAGAATAAGCTGAAAAAACAATAGAAACTGGTAAGGTGCAATCCGTATTTTTATGGAATGAACCTGAAGTCAATATTTTTTGCTTTCCTATTATTGGGAACCCATTCAGTTTTTGCCCAAGTAGATAAAAAGCCAATAGCTTTTAGCCATGCGGATACTTTAAGAGGGTCTATCACTCCTGAACGCGCATGGTGGAATCTATTGCACTATGATTTGCAAGTAACACCTAATTTAAGCACCAAGACCCTTTCTGGCCAGGTAGATATGCAATTTCAAGTATTGCAAAAGGGCAAAAAAATGCAAATTGACTTACAACAACCATTGATACTGGACAGTGTTTTATGGAATCAGGAATCACTTTCATTTGAAAGAGATGGCAATGCTTTTCTAATTGCTTTTAAGAAAGACCTTAAAAAAGGAACAAAGCATCAGATTACCATGTATTACCATGGCAAGCCAAGAGAAGCAAGAAATCCACCATGGGATGGAGGCGTTACCTGGACAAAAGATGCCGTAGGAAATGCCTTTGTTAGTACCAGTTGCCAAGGTTTGGGGGCATCTGTCTGGTGGCCTTGTAAAGACCATCAATATGACGAACCCGAACAAGGTGTAACGGTTACCATTACCACACCAGACACACTAATGGATGTTTCCAATGGAAGACTTGAATGGGTTCATGCCAATGAACAAGCACATACCAAAACTTGGAAATGGGTGGTTAAAAACCCCATCAATAATTATAGCCTTTCTATGAATATTGGCAAATACGAGCATTTCTCTGACACTTTACAGGGAGAAGCTGGTGTATTGGATTTAAATTTTTACCCCTTGAGCTGCCATGTTGCAGAAGCCAAAATTCAATTTCAACAAGTCAAACCCATGATCCATTGCTTTGAATACTGGTTGGGAAAATATCCTTTCTATGAAGACGGTTACAAATTATTAGAAGTGCCCTATCTAGGTATGGAACACCAAAGTGCCGTAACCTATGGCAATAAGTTTAAGAATGGCTACTTAGGTAGAGACCTATCAGGAACTGGCTGGGGATTAAAATGGGATTTTATCATTATACACGAAAGTGGACACGAATGGTTTGGCAATAATATCACCACCAAAGACATTGCAGACATGTGGGTACATGAAGGTTTTACCAATTATACGGAAACCTTATTTACACAATGGCTTAGTGGCAAGCAAGCTGCTTATGAATACAACTTTGGCATCAGAAAAAACATTAGCAACAGAGAGCCCATTATAGGTGTGTATGATGTACAAAACCAGGGTGGGAATGATATGTATTATAAGGGATCTAACATGATACAAACCATCCGCAATAGTATGAATAATGATGAGCAGTTTAGACTTATGCTCAGACAACTCAATCAAGAATTCTACCATCAAACGGTAACCACTTTAGACGTTCAACATCTGATGGAAAAATATGCGGGTTATCCCTTACAACCAGTATTTGATCAATACTTACGCAAAACTGAGATTCCTGTTTTGGAATTACAATTTAGTAAAGACCAAAAAAAGGTCAACTATAGATGGAGTAATTGTAATGCCAAGTTTAATTTACCATTGTTTGTAAAAACAGATAAAGCAGATTTAAAAATGGAACCCATTGTAGGAACCTGGAAAACCATGGATTTGTTAGAAGAACATAAGGCATTTTTGAATCCAGCAGCTATAGAATTCAAATACTATATCAAGGTTAGAGAACTCCCCGCAAATTAGTATGGGAAGTATTAGAAGACAAACCATTCAGTCAAGCATCTTGGTGTATATCGGTTTTTTTATCGGTGCCATCAATCTGTATTATTATACCAGAATTGGGAATGGCGCTTTTACCCCTGAACAATTTGGATTGACTAGAATCTTTTTTGATTTTTCACAAAACATGTATGCTTTTGGAAGTTTGGGAATCATACCGGTGATTTACAAATTCTATCCTTATTATAAAGACAATTTAGAAGCACATGAAATTGATTTAATGACTTGGGCCCTAGCCGTATCTTTTATAGGCTTTCTATTGGTACTATTGGCCGGATATTGGTTTCAACCCTTTTTTGTACAACATTTTTCAAAGGGGTCAAAGCTCATTGTTGATTACTATTATTGGATGTTTCCCTTTGCCATGGGTATGCTTTTGTTTTCCGTAATGGAAGGTTTTTGTTGGGCCTTACAGAAGACCGTCATGTCCAATTTTTTAAAAGAAACTGGATTGAGGATTTTAACCTTAATCATAGTGCTATTGTATTATTTTAGGTATATCAGTTTTGATCAATTCATCCACTGTTTTGCTTTTTTATATTTGGCCATTTTTGCCATAGTAGCTTGGGTTTTATATCGTTCTAAAAAACTTCATTTCCCACTTAAAGTTAGTAGGGTTACCAAAAAGTTTAAGTTGAAAATGTTCTCCATGCAGGCATTGATTTTTGGGGGTACTTGTATTGCTTCTTTAGCCGCCACCATTGACAGTTTTATCATTGCTAAATTTCAAGGCTTAGCCGTAGTAGCCGTTTTTGGTGTTGCCCAATATGCGGCCAATTTAATTCAGGTTCCACAAAGAAGTATTCAATCCGTTTCTGCAGGTGTATTGTCAAGAGCTTGGAAAGACAAAAACATGCCAGAAATCAAACGCATCTATCAGCGGTCTTGTATTAATTTATTGCTGATTGCCTTATTCTTATTTGGCAATATTTGGTTGAATATTCAACCTGCATTAGAAGCATTGAATATTCAGAAAACCTATGAATCTGGTCTTGCTGTTGTATTTATTTTGGGTATGGTTAGAATCATTGACGCAGGTACCGGACTCAATAATATAGTCATTGGCACTTCTACTTATTGGCGTTTTGATTTCTTAAGCGGTGTTGTATTATTGGCATTTAGATTGCCATTGACTTATTACCTTATTAAAAACTACGGCATTATTGGTTCTGCTTTTGCTGAATTGGCAGCATTTGCCTTATATAATTTTATTCGTTTTGAATTTTTAAGGCGAAAATTTGGAATGCAACCTTTTAATCAAAACAACCTAAAGGCATTGGTATTGGGTGTTCTCTCATTTGGATTAGTGGCGCTATTAATGAGTCAATTTTCGGGTTGGTCTGGAATGATTGGTAGATCCTTAATTTTCTCAAGTTTGATGATCATTGGAGTCATCAAAGGAAATCTAACGCCAGATGCTGCACAGATGATAGCTCAATTCAAATCAAAATGGGGAATCAAATAACCATTAAGGCTGTTTCATTCTACCACCGCCCCTGAATTTGGGACTCCAATAAGTTTCTTTTAAATCACTGATCATGACTCCCCCACTGGTGGCGGCGTGCACAAATTTACTATTTTGCAAATAGACCCCTACATGGGTAATAGACCTTCTATTTCTACCGGAAGTGTGAAAAAATACCAGATCCCCTTCTTGTAAGTCATCAATTCCAATGATTTCAGCAGATTGGTATTGCTCTTGGGCCGTTCTTGGCAGGCTAATAGCATAAAGATCCCGGTATAAAATCTGGGTAAAGGCGGAACAGTCCAAACAGTTTTCGGTAGTTCCTCCCATGCAATAACGGGTACCCCACCATTTGTCCATTTGCTCTAATAAAGCAATATTATCCAATTGACTTACCGGCACTCCCACCAAGACAGAAAATTTCAATTGTAAATAACTGGCGTTCTCGGTACTAAAAATGCCCCCACTAATGGGATTATTGGGTTTACTGGTATTGGTCTTTTTGGTATTAGCTGTACTGGTTTTATGTTTTGAACTCATGGTTGAACCAGGCGTAACTTCTATTCCTTCAATGAATTGTGGCTCTTTCTGAGACTTCAGCTTTTTATTAGACACTGATGCCGTGGTATGATCCTTAGCAGTTAACTGTCTAAATGACCGGCAACTACTCAAGCAAAGCAACAAACCTATATATATTAAAATTTGAAATTGTTTCATAAACTAGGGCTGCAATTTAGGTTTGAAACGTCTAACTGTCAAATTAGAAGCAATGTGGAAAATTTAACCCACCTGACAGGCTGCTTTGTTACGATATTTGACCGAATCCAGTTGCTCATGTGTCAGTTTTCTCATTTACACGTTCATACCCAATATTCCTTGTTAGATGGTGCCGCTAACATCGGCAGTTTATACAAAAAAGCCGCAAAAGACAATATGCCGGCCTTGGCTATTACCGATCATGGTAATATGTTTGGCGCATTTGAATTTGTAGCCCAAGCTTGGAAAAACACCAAAGTCATTGGAAAGGATGAAAATGGAAAAGACATTCTTGCCCCAACCGTAAAACCCATTGTGGGATGCGAGTTCTATGTGGTAGAAGACCGATTCTTAAAAACCTTTACAAAAGAAGTCAAAGACAAAAGATATCACCAGGTATTATTGGCTAAAAATGCTACTGGATACCAAAACCTGGTCAAGCTCACATCTATGGGTTTTATTGAAGGGATGTATAGCAAATATCCTAGGGTAGATAAAGGCTTGATTGAAAAATACCACGAAGGTATAATTGCCACTACTTGCTGTATAGGTGCATATGTTCCACAAACTATTTTAAATGGAACTGAACAAGAAGCCGAGAATGAATTCAAATGGTGGTTAGACTTATTTGGAGAAGACTATTATATAGAAATTCAAAGACATCAGATTAAAGAACAGGAATTGATCAACAATACCCTGCTCAAATTTGCCAAGAAATACAATGTTCCAGTCATTGCTACCAATGACAGTCATTATACAGAAAGGGACGATTATAACGCGCACGATATTTTGCTCTGTATCAATACGGGTGAAAAACAAGCCACACCTGGCTTTGATGATTTTGCCAATGACGATGTTCAGATCAAGAATAGAAGATTTAAATTCCCCAATGATCAATTCTATTTCAAGACAACGGAAGAGATGAAAAAACTCTTTCATGATATTCCTGAATCTATAGACAATACCAATGCTATTGTTGACAAGATTGAAGTCTTGAATTTGAAGAAAGATATTTTGCTTCCCGCCTTCCCTATTCCACCCTCTTTTCAGGTGCATACGGATAGCAATATGAACCAATGGGAATTTTTGAAGCACTTGACCATGGAAGGTGCTAAAATGCGCTACAATGATATTACGCTAGAGATTCAAGAAAGACTAGACTTTGAATTGTTTACCATTAGAACCATGGGGTTTGCGGGTTACTTTTTAATTGTAAGTGACTTTATCAAAGCTGGGCGCGAAATGGGGGTGTTTGTAGGGCCTGGACGTGGTTCCGCAGCGGGATCAGTAGTGGCTTATTGTATTGGCATCACCAATATTGACCCCATTAAATACAACCTGCTGTTTGAGCGTTTCTTGAATCCAGACCGTAAGAGCATGCCCGATATAGATACGGACTTTGATGATGAAGGCAGACAGCGTGTGATTGATTATGTGGTTGACAAATACGGCAAGAATCAGGTTGCACAGATTATCACATATGGTACCATGGCCGCCAAAATGAGTATCAAAGACGTGGCTAGGGTACTTGATCTTCCTCTAAGTGAAAGTAATATGTTGGCCAAATTAGTACCTGACAAACCAGGTACAGAATTACGCCGTGTCTTACACGCTCCTTTCACTATTAAAGAAGGAGAAAAAACTGGCGAAAAATCATTTGAAGAAAAAGAAGGCTACCAACAAGAAGACCTGGACAATATTCGGAAACTAAGGGAACTCTATAACGGGGATGATATTCGATCACAGGTTTTAAAAGAAGCAGAAAGACTAGAAGGATCGGTTAGAAATACGGGGATCCATGCTGCAGGTATTATCATCGCTCCGCGCGATTTAACCGACCTAATTCCAGTGGCTATTTCAAAAGACTCTCCTCTTTGGGTTACACAGATTGAAGGAAGCACTATTGAAGATGCTGGTGTTATCAAGATGGACTTCTTGGGTTTAAAAACCCTTTCCATTTTAAAAACGGCGCTAGAATTGATTTTTCAAAATCACCAAGTGACTATTGACTTAGACACCATTCCATTAGACGATGAGAAAACTTTTCAACTCTATCAAAAAGGAGAAACCAATGCTACGTTTCAGTTTGAAAGTATTGGCATGCAAAAATACCTGCGCGAATTAAAGCCGGATAAATTTGCAGACTTGATTGCCATGAACGCCCTATATCGCCCCGGGCCAATTGCTTATATCCCCAACTTTATTGACCGAAAACATGGAAGAGAAGCCATTACGTATGACTTGGCAGACATGGAAGAATACCTGGCCGACACTTATGGAATTACCGTGTACCAAGAACAGGTGATGTTGCTGTCTCAAAAAATTGGAGGCTTTAGTAAGGGAGACGCGGATGTGTTGCGCAAAGCGATGGGTAAAAAAGATAGATATACCCTAGACAAAATGAAGAGCAAGTTTGTGGATGGCGCTACTACCAAGGGGCATGCAGCAGAAACACTAGAAAAAATCTGGACTGACTGGGAAGCATTTGCACAATATGCATTCAACAAATCCCATAGTACCTGTTATGCTTTTGTGGCTTATCAAACAGCCTATTTAAAAGCCCATTATCCTGGAGAATACATGTCTGCTGTTTTGAATCATGCTGGTGGTATTGAAAAAATCACCTTCTTCATGGAAGAATGTAAACGCATGGGCATTAAAGTATTGGGGCCAGATATCAATGAATCACTCAAAGGATTTGCTGTGAACAAAAAAGGGGAAATCCGTTTTGGCATGGGTGGCATTAAAGGCGTGGGTGAAGCGGCTGTTGAAAATATTATTGCCGAAAGAGAAAAGAATGGCCATTATCCAGACATGTTTGATTTTATAGCGCGAGTACTTCAAAAAAGCGTTAACAAAAAATCATTAGAATGCTTGGCTTATTCTGGTGCTTTTGATTGTTTCACCGCCTATCATAGAGCCCAATATTTTCATGTTCCAGATGGTGAAAAACAAAGCGGTTTAGAAAAAATCGTGAGTTATGGTCAGGCCAAACAAGCTCATGCCATTGGAACTACCAATACCTTATTTGGAAATCTTTCTGCAGCCATGGAAGTGCCAATACCCAAGATAGGCGTTTGTGAACCTTGGACGCTAACAGAATTATTGGATCATGAAAAAGAAGTAACTGGTATGTACATGAGTGGTCACCCATTGGACCATTTTAAATTTGAACTCAAGTACTATGGCATTTCTAAAATCAGTGATTTTAATGAGATCAAAGAAACCTTGCATTTACAACCCAACCCAGGTAAAGTGTTACGCGTTGCTGGTTTAATCATTGACGTACAACATAGGGTTACTAAAACGGGTAAAAATTTTGGTTCCTTTGCCATGGAAGACCTAAGTGGAAAAACGGAATTTCTTTTGTGGAGTGAAGACTATATCCGTTTTCAGAACTACTTAGAAAAGGGTACTAATATCATGTGTACTGGATTTTTCAGACCCAAATATGGTAGACCCGATGAATTTGATTTTAAGATCAATAGCATGTCTTTGTTAGAAACGGTGAAACAAACCCTAACCAGAAGTATAGAAATCAGCATGCACCCTGCAGCCGTTACGGCAGAATTGGTAGATTTTGTAGACAGTAATATTAAACAGAATCCTGGCAAGACTTCCTTGAGATTCAACATGTTTGAACCAAAAGAGAACCTAAAAGTAAGTTTATATAGTTTGGACAAAAGCTTTTTAATGAATGAGGATATGGCCGGATTTCTATTGAACAACCCCGATTTTGAAGTAAATGTGGGTGTTGTCAGTGCATAAACTGACCGCGTGTCAGGTTTTCTGATGCAAAGTCATTAATCACATAGGTGGAAAAGTCAAATCAGCAGAAACTAGGCTTTGGATTTATATTTGATATTCATCATTATCATCAACATAAAAATAATAACATGGCTTTAGAATTAACAGACGCAAATTTCCAGAGCACCGTGCTCGACAGCGATAAATTAACAGTAGTGGATTTTTGGGCGGAATGGTGTGGACCCTGCCGTGCCATTGGACCCGTTATTGAAGAATTATCCAAAGAATACGATGGTAAAATCAATGTAGGTAAAGTAAATGTTGACCATAATCCTAACCTAAGTGTTAATTATGGTATTACATCTATTCCTGCTATTCTCTTTATCAAGGGAGGTCAAATTGTAGACAAACAAATTGGCGCAGTACCCAAAAGTGTTTTAGACAAGAAGATTCAAGCACATTTGTAATCTTGAAAAACCATATCAAAGAGGCCCCAAATGGGGTCTCTTTTGTTATTGGGCATTCGTGATTATTATTTTATTATCTTCCCGTCTTATTCAATCAGCCAACTACTAGTTTATGGAACGCTTTCATGGAATATTGGGCATTATTTTGATTCTGGCCATTGCTTTTTTGTTTTCAAATAATAAGAAAAGAATCAACTACAGGCTGGTTGTCAGTGGTATGATGCTACAAGTTGCCATTGCAGTGTTGGTATTAAAAGTACCACCTGTAACCTGGTTCTTTCAGAAACTAGGGCACGGTATGGAAAAGATTGAACAGTTTGCCAGACAAGGGGTGTCTTTTGTATATGGTGGCATAATGGTTGCTGGCCCTGCTCCAACCAATGTTCAAAATTTTGCACAAGGTGGTTTTGTATTTGCTTTTAGTGTTACTGCTACCATTATCTTGGTTTGTGTTTTAGTAGCCATTCTCTATCATTTTGGCGTGATGCAAGTGATTGTATCTCTGATTGCAAAAGCCATGAATTTTATTATGCGCGTTAGTGGTGCAGAAGCTTTGAGTAATGTGGCTAGTGCCTTTGTTGGACAAGTAGAAGCACAGGTAATGATTAGACCTTATTTGAGCAGTATGACCAAGAGTGAATTATTGGCTAGTATGAGTGGTAGCCTTGCATGTATTGCGGGTGGTATTCTTATTGTATATGCCAATATGGGTGCCAAAGCAGAATACCTTTTAACGGCTTCCTTAATGGCAGCTCCTGGGGCTTTGGTGATCTCAAAAATTGTATTTCCAGAAACTGAAGAATCCCAAACCATGGGTAAGGTGAAACTAGAAGTTAAAAGCCCTTATAGCAATATCATTGATGCCATTTCTCATGGCGCCAGCGATGGTATGAAAATCTCCGTGAACGTGATTGCCATGTTGATTGGGTTTATTGCTTTGATTGCTTTTATTAACTGGGGATTTGGTAAAGTGTATCCTGGTTTAACCCTTGATTTGATCTTTAGTAAAATTTTCTATCCAATGACTTGGGCCATGGGTGTTCCATCAGTAGACGTTGCCAATGCCGCAACCTTACTAGGTCAAAAAATCACCATCAACGAATTTGTGGCTTTTAATAACTTAACAACCAAGGCAGTTCCCATAGTTTCTGAAAAGGGATTGTTGATTGTTAGTATTGCCATTTGCGGATTTGCCAATTTTAGTAGTGTGGGTATGCAAATTGGTGGTATTGGAGAATTGGCTCCAACCAGAAGAGCTGACTTGGCTAAATTGGGTTTAAAAGCCCTATTATGTGGTACATTGGCTTCCTATCTATCGGCCAGTATTGCGGGCATTTTGATGTCCTAATCAAACTAATTTTTCATAGCAAAACCCGGTGAGTTTCACCGGGTTTTTTGTTTCGATTTAAGATAACAATTGACAAATATCATTCGATGGCAATGAAATTGGTTTAATTTTGCTGAAATTTCCGTTACATGAAAGAAACAGGGATCTCAAGACTGGTAGCATTGGAGAAAAATGCTGATTTGAAAAAAATTGGAGAAAAAATCCTGAACAAAGAGCGTATCTCTTTTGAAGACGGTGTCTTATTATTTGAGCAGGGCTCACTCTCCTATTTAGGTGCTTTGGCCAATTGGGTTAGAGAAGACAAACACGGAGACAAAACTTATTTTAATAGAAACTTTCATATTGAGCCTACTAATGTTTGTGTGTTTAGTTGCAAATTCTGCGCCTATTCCAAACTCTATGCCCATAGAGAAGAAGGCTGGGAATTAAGCATTGACCAAATGATGCATATTGTCAAAAGCTATGACGGTAAACCCGTTACTGAGGTACATATTGTGGGTGGTGTTCACCCCAAAATGGATATGGAATTTTTTGTAACACTCTTGAAAAGCATTAAAGCACATAGACCAGAATTACATATCAAAGCTTTTACACCTGTTGAACTGGATTATATGTTCCGCAAAGCAAAATTGAGCACTGCTGAAGGTATGCGCTTGGCCCATGAAGCAGGACTAGATAGTTTACCAGGTGGAGGTGCTGAAATTTTTCATCCAGAAATCCGTACTCAAATCTGTGAAGACAAGGTTGATGCAGATGGATGGTTGTCCATTCACCAAGCAGCCCATGAATTAGGTATGCATAGTAATGCAACCCTTTTGTATGGTCATGTTGAGCAATACTGGCATAGAATTGACCATATGGAAAGACTACGCCAATTACAAGACAAAACGGGTGGCTTTAATACCTTTATTCCACTAAAATTCCGCAACAAAGACAATGACATGAGTCATGTGGCGGAGTCCTCTGTGATTGAGGATTTGAAAATGTATGCGGTATCTAGGTTATACTTAGACAATTTTCCGCACGTGAAAGCCTATTGGCCCATGTTAGGTAGACAAAATGCACAGTTAACCCTGAATTTTGGTGTGAACGATATTGACGGAACCATTGACGATACCACCAAGATTTATTCTATGGCAGGATCAGAAGAACAAAGCCCTTCCATGAGTACGGCAGACCTGGTAACCTTGATTAAACAAGTAAACAGACAGCCGGTAGAAAGAGGCACTTTGTACAATGAAATCCGGGACTATAGCAATATAGCCATCACAGAAATTGAAACAAATCCTTTATTGAATTAACACTCAGGCAAGCTTAGAGGAATATTGATGGCCAAACCGCCATCGGCTGTTTCTTTGTACTTACTATTCATGTCTAAAGCTGTGTCCCACATGGTTTTGATTACTTTGTCAAGACTTACTTTGGCAAAATCAGGTGAACTTTGTAAGGCTAATTGAGAAGCCGTGATAGCTTTGATAGCTCCCATGGTATTACGTTCAATACAAGGCACTTGTACCAATCCTCCAATGGGGTCACAGGTGAGGCCTAAGTGATGTTCCATAGCTATTTCAGCGGCCATCAATGCCTGTCTTTGTGTGCCACCCATGCATTCGGTCAAAGCTGCTGCGGCCATGGCAGAGGATACCCCAATTTCTGCCTGACAACCGCCCATGGCCGCAGAAATGGTAGCCCCTTTTTTGAAGATGCTTCCAACTTCAGATGCGGTTAACAAGAACCTAATAATTTTCTCTTCATCATTGCCTTTGCAAAATGCTATAAAGTATAATAACACGGCTGGAATCACACCTGCAGCACCATTGGTTGGCGCGGTAACTACCCTGCCAAATGAGGCATTTTCTTCATTGACGGCTAGTGCAAAACAACTCACCCAATCCAGGATATAGCTAAAATCATGTCCTCCATTTTGAATGCAGACCAACCATTGCTCAAAGTTTTCATAGGTTTTGTCCTGCATCAATTTTTTGTTCAAAGCTGCTGCACGTCTTCTAACCATCAGCCCACCAGGCAATTCGCCTTCTGCATGACATCCCCTGAAAATGCATTCCTGCATGGTTTTCCAAATTTGTAAGACTTTAGCCCTGGTCTCAGCTTCAGGCCTCCATGCCATCTCATTTTCCAATACCACATCACTAATACTTAAACCATTCATACACCAATGAAGTAAATCGTCAGCAGTATTAATAGGAAAGGTTAGATCAACCACTTGTTTGGGTTGAGTGTCTTTGGCTTCTTTGACAATGAAACCACCTCCAATGGAAAAATAAGTGTCGCACCAAGATTGACCATTGGTCAGTTCCACCAAAAAGGATAATCCATTGGGATGAAAGGGCAATGAATCATGGTGTAGAAACTGTAAATGATGTCCCGTAAGAAAAGGAATTAGTTGGGTACCATTTAAGATCAACTCCTGTTTGTCTTCTATGACTTTGATTTTTGGAACAATGCTATTTACATCCATGGTCACTGGATCTTCCCCACACAAACCAAGCATCACAGCTATATCAGTACCATGCCCCTTTCCAGTTTTGGCCAAGGAACCATATAATAGCACGGTAATAGATTGAACTTCCTCCATACTTGCTTCAGCTTGAATTCGCTGAATACAGGCAAGCGCCGCCCTCCATGGACCAAGGGTATGAGAACTAGAAGGACCTACCCCAATTTTAAACATATCAAATACCGAAATGGATTCGTGAGGCATAATCGCTGGTTTGAAACCCAAATGTAATTCAAGGGCGGGCTATCTGCACAAGAAATTACATTTTTCATGATCTCAGGGATTATATTTGGGTATGAATAAAGCCCTATTATGGATCCTATTATTGTTGTTTCAAAGCAATAGTTGGTCACAGCCAACTAAGAGCAAAACAATGGGTAAAACGGATACTGTTTTTCTTGAAAAACTAATGCAATCAAAACCTGCATTGTTTCAGCATATTTTAGCCAATAGAGATAGCTTAAATGTTCAAATAGTTTACACTCAAATAAACAGAGACGCCAAAAACAAACCCAGTTTTAAAGAATTCCATTTTAACCTTGGTAAACAATACTTCTACCCTGCTAGCACGGTTAAAATGCCCATTGCTTTTTTAGCCTTAGAAAAACTGCAAACACTTGGTATTAAAGGATTAGACAAACAGACCACCATGGTCACAGATAGTGCTTATCCGGGGCAAACCATGGTCTATAATCAACCCAATTCAATTGACGGAAGGGCCACTATAGAAAACTATGTCAAACAGATTTTCTTAGTCAGTGACAATGATGCATTCAACAGATTGTATGAGTTTCTAGGACAAGCATATATTCAACAACAGTTAACTCAAAAAGGCTACCCAGAAATGGCCATTAGACATAGGTTAGACGTATCTATGACTGCTGACCAAAACAGGGCTACCAACCCCATTCTTTTTTACGATAGCAGTTCAAAACTGATTTACCAACAAGCTGCACAATTTAGTAAGGCCATTTTTCCCAAAAAAACCATCCAAATGGGAAAGGGATTTTATAAAAATGGACAGCTGATCAACAGTCCTTTTGACTTTTCAGAAAAGAACAATGTTCTACTGATTGACCAACACCATATTTTACAATCCGTTTTATTTCCAGAGTCGGTGAATAAAAAACAACGATTTCAATGGCAGCCAAGTGTTGACAGTTTAGTGTTAAGATGGATGAGCTCCTTTCCAAGAGAAAGTAGTTTCCCAAATTATGATACAGCCCACTACTGGGATACTTATTGCAAATTTCTCCTTTATGGATCTGAAAAACTGCCAGTTCCATCATCAATTCGTGTCTTTAATAAAGTAGGTGACGCCTATGGATTCCTAACCGATATTGCCTATGTGGTAGACTTTGAAAATCATGTGGAATTCCTTGTCAGTGCTACTATCTCATGCAATTCAGATGGCATTTACAATGATGACAAATACGACTATCAAAGTATTGGCTATCCCTTTCTTAAAAATCTGGGGCAATTGTTATTGGACTATGAAAAAACAAGGGTACGCAAGTTCCAACCAGACTTAAGCAAGTTTCAAATCATCAGATAAGCCAACCTGTTACTTACCCACATATCCCCAATCTTGCTGTAAACGGCTCCAAAACTTACAAGTGTTTGGATAGTTTTTACGAACTTGCCATTCCAAAATTAATCAGCGCAAAAACAATCAAAGATGACGGAACTTTCTTCTCTCCTGAACAGATTCAGTGAACCAGAAACCTTGAAAATGGCCAAATTGGGTCGTGAACTAAGAGCCAAGGGAATTGATGTAATTGACTTGAGTCTCGGTGAACCAGATTTTGACACCCCACAACATATCAAGGATGCAGCTATTAAAGCCATCAATGATAACTGGAGCCACTACACACCCGTTTCCGGATTTTTAGATTTGAGAGAAGCCGTTTGTACTAAATTGAAACGTGACAACAATTTGGATTATGCTCCAGAAAATATTGTTACTTCTACAGGAGCTAAGCAAAGTTTGGCCAACGCCATTCTTGCCTTAGTTGATGAGGGTGATGAAGTAATCATTCCAACACCTTACTGGGTAACTTATTCAGAATTGGTTAAGATTGCTAGAGGTAAAGTAGTAGAAATTAGAACCACTGTTGAGAATGGTTTTAAACCAACCGTTGCACAAGTAGAAGCGGCTATTACACCCAAATCAAAAGTGTTTATGTTCTCTTCTCCTTGCAACCCTTCAGGAGCTGTCTATAGTAAAGCAGAATTAGAAGCGTTAGTAGCTGTTTTCCTTAAACACCCACAAATCACCATCTTATCAGATGAGATTTATGAATACATCAATTTTGAAGGTGCACACGAAAGCATTGCTCAGTTTGCAGACATCAAAGACAGAGTGGTTGTGATCAATGGATTGAGTAAGGGCTTTGCCATGACTGGATGGCGTTTGGGATATATTGCGGCCAACACTACCATTGCAAAAGCTTGTGAAAAACTACAAGGTCAATTTACTAGCGGCACTTGTTCGATAGCTCAAAAAGCTGGTGTAGCAGCACTTACAGGCGATTTAAGACCTTCTTTGGAAATGACTGAAGAGTTTACAAGAAGAAGAACCAAAACCTTGGAATTGGTAAAAGACATACCCGGATTCAAATGTTTTGAACCACAGGGTGCATTCTATGTATTCCCCGATGTAAGCTATTATTATGGCAAATCTAATGGCACAGAAACCATTAGCAATGCAGCTGATTTTAGCATGTATTTATTGAATACTGCACACGTTTCTTCTGTAATGGGTGATGCATTTGGAGAACCCAATTGTGTTCGTTTCTCTTTTGCCAATAGTATGCCCAATATTGAAAAAGCTTGGGCTAGAATTAAAGAAGCTTTGGCTAAATTGAGCTAATCATATTACTGATACAAATTTTCAGAAAAAGGTTGCAATGCTCTATTGCAACCTTTTTTATTTGAAACCATAACTGAAAATCATAAGTAGTTAACCTATAAAACGTTTATGTAAATCAAGCACTTGCGTAGTAAGCAAGTGCTGGTTGTCATTTTGAATCACAAAATCACAAAGACGCATTTTAATAGACTCATCAATTTGTTTATCCATCCTTTCCAATACGGCTTCTCTGCTAATCCCATCTCTATGCATCACTCGTTGAATACGTAAAGCAGTTGGTGCAGTAACACCAATAATCAAATCCAATCCTGCTGCAGCACCAGCTTCAAAAATCAATGCGGCTTCCTTAATAACATATGGGGCGCTTTGTAATTTCATCCAATCTTCCGCAGCTTGCAAGGATAAAGGGTGCACCAAAGCATTTAGTACGGCTAATTGATAGGGGTCTTTAAAAACTATGGAAGCCA
>Ga0209480_10000309_pt1 | contig 41719 bp, 37 predicted proteins | sample JI61114C2DNA_FD_187501 | JGI IMG/M metagenome (GOLD analysis project Ga0209480, IMG submission 187501) | Wastewater effluent complex algal communities from Wisconsin, to seasonally profile nutrient transformation and Carbon sequestration -... | ecosystem: Engineered > WWTP > Effluent > Algae... | reverse complement strand
TCATTACATCTGTGACGAGTCCAACGGCTGGTTGCCGGATCTCGACGACATCCGCGCCAAGATCACGCCGCGCACCCGCGCCATCGTGATCATCAACCCGAACAACCCGACCGGCGCCGTCTATCCCGACGACACCCTGAAGGCCATCGTCGCCATTGCCCGCGAACACGGCCTGATCATCTACGCCGACGAAGTGTACGACAAGGTGCTCTACGAGGGCATCACGCACACCTCCATCGGTTCGCTGTCGGAAGACGTGCTGACCGTCACCTTCAACGGCCTGTCCAAGAACTACCGCTCCTGTGGCTACCGTGCCGGCTGGATGGTGGTTTCCGGCGACCGTCGTCCGGCTGCCGATTACATCGAAGGCCTCAACATGCTGGCCTCGATGCGCCTGTGCGCCAACGTGCCCGGCCAGTTCGCCATTCAGACAGCCCTCGGTGGCTACCAGAGCATCGACGACCTGGTTGCCCCCGGCGGCCGCCTGCGTCGCCAGCGCGACCTTGCCTACGAGCTGATTACCGCCATTCCGGGGGTCAGCTGCGTCAAGCCCAAGGCCACGCTGTACATGTTCCCCAAGCTCGACGCGAAGATGTACCCCATCGAGGACGACCAGCAGTTCATCGCCGAACTGCTGGAGCAGGAAAAAGTCTTGCTGGTTCAGGGCACCGGCTTCAACTGGCCGACGCCGGATCATTTCCGGCTGGTCTTCCTGCCTTACGAGGATGACCTCAGGGATGCAGTCAACCGCATCGCCCGCTTCCTCGACGGCTACCGCAAGCGTCACGGCACCTGATTTGCGGGCGAAGGGTGAAGAGTGAGGCGCGAGGGATTCAACCCGCTCCGCACGCTGGCCCCTTTGCCTTTACCCTTAACTCTTCACTCTTGACCCTTCACCGAATATGAAACCCATCAATGTTGGCCTCCTGGGCATCGGCACCGTCGGCGGTGGCACCTTTACCGTTCTCAAGCGTAACGAAGAAGAAATCACCCGCCGCGCTGGCCGGCCGATCCGCATTACCGCGGTGGCCGACAAGAACCTCGAACTGGCAAAGAGCGTAGCCGGCGAAGGCGTGCGTCTGACCGACGACGCCTTCTCTATCGTCACCGACCCCGAGATCGACATCGTCGTCGAACTCATCGGCGGCTACGGCGTGGCCAAGGAGCTCGTGCTCAAGGCCATCGAAAACGGCAAGCACGTAGTCACCGCCAACAAGGCGCTGCTCGCCGTGCATGGCAATGAAATCTTCGCCGCCGCCCAGAAGAAGGGCGTGATGGTCGCCTTCGAAGCCGCTGTTGCCGGTGGCATCCCCATCATCAAGGCGCTGCGCGAAGGCCTCTCTGCCAACCGCATCCAGTGGCTGGCCGGCATCATCAACGGCACCACCAACTTCATCCTTTCCGAGATGCGCGACAAGGGCCTGCCCTTCGCGGAGGTGCTCAAGGAAGCCCAGGCGCTCGGCTATGCCGAAGCCGACCCCACCTTCGACATCGAAGGCGTCGACGCCGCCCACAAGGCCACCCTGATGGCCTCCATCGCCTTCGGCGTGCCGGTGCAGTTCGACAAGGCTTACATCGAGGGCATCAGCAAACTCGACGGCGTCGATATCAAGTACGCCGAACAACTCGGCTACCGCATCAAGCTGCTGGGCATCGCCCGCCGCCGTCCGCAGGGCATCGAGCTGCGCGTGCACCCCACGCTGATTCCCGAAAAGCGCCTGATCGCCAACGTCGAAGGCGCGATGAACGCCGTGCTGGTGCAGGGCGATGCCGTCGGCGCCACCCTTTACTACGGCAAGGGCGCCGGCGCCGAGCCGACTGCCAGCGCCGTGATCGCCGACCTCGTCGACGTGACCCGCCTGCATACCTCCGACCCGGAACACCGCGTGCCGCACCTGGCCTTCCAGCCCGACCAGATCACCGAACTGCCCATGCTGCCGATCGACGAAGTCGAGACCAGCTACTACCTGCGCCTGCGTGTCGACGACAAGCCGGGCGTGCTCGCCGACGTCACCCGCATCCTGGCCGACCAGTCGATCTCCATCGACGCCATGCTTCAGCGCGAACCGGAAGAGGGCGAGTCGCAAACCGACATCATCATCCTCACCCATCTCACCATCGAGAAAAACATGAACGCCGCCATCGCCAAGGTTGAAAGCCTTGATTCGGTGACCGGCAAGGTGACCCGCCTGCGCCTGGAAAATCTTTGATTGGTTTTCCGGTCTGAAATAAAAAAGCCGCGTATCCGCGGCTTTTTTATTGCTGCTGTGCAACGCGACTCAGCGCAGAACCCGTCCGTCACGACTCAGGACGGTGAGGTCCACGAAGTGTGAGCCGTTGTGGCTGGCCGGCGTGTAGCCGAGCTTGTAACCGCCCAGGTCGAAGTTGCTGCTTTCAAGCGCGTTGACCAGCTTTTCGCGGGTCAGATCCTTGCCGGTTCTGCGAATGGCCTCGGCCATCAGCTTGGCGTTGATGAAGCCTTCGAGCCCGTAGTAGCTGTAATTGCCGTGTTTGGCGAAGGCCTGCAGGGCCTTGTGATACTCCTTGACGATCGGCAGCGTGTCGTTCCATGGGTAGGGCATGGCCTGGGAGATGCCGATGCCGTGAGCTTCCTTGGCGCCCATTTCGGTGACCAGGAAATCTGCCCCAATCGGCGACAGGGTGGAGAACTGCGGTGATTGACCGGCCTTGCGCATCTGCCGGACAAATTCAGCGGTGGGCTTGAACAGCGTCACCATGATGACGGCCTGCGGGTTGGCCTTGGCGATCTGGGCAACGGCGCCGTCGACCTGCTGCGAGTTGCGTTCGACCGAGCCTTCGGCGACCGGCTTGAGCTTGTGCCGGGCGAGGGCGCTGACGACGCCATCCTTGCCGGACTTGCCGAAGCCGTCGTTCTGGTAGAACACCGCGATCTGCGTGATGCCGAGCGCGACGAGGTGGTTGACGATGGATTCGGTCTCGTCGGAATAGCTCGCGCGGAGGTGGAACATATAGCGATTGACGGGTGTACGCAGGCTGCCCGCGCCGCTGATGGTGCCCAGCAGCGGCACCTTCGCGTCGCTGAAAACCTTCATGGCCTCGGTGGTCGGCGACGAGCCGTAATAAGCCATCAGCGCGAAAACCTTGCTTTCGTTGATCAGCTTGCGGGTATTGGCGACGGTCTTTTCCGTTTCGTAGCCGTCGTCGAGGGCGAGCAGTTCGATCTTCTTGCCGCTGATTCCGCCTGCAGCGTTAAGTTGCGCGAAGTAGGCCAGGGCGCCTTCCTTCATTTCCTTGCCGTAGGCGCCGTTGGGGCCGGTGAAAGGCGCCGACATACCAAGGGTGATGGTGCTGTCGCTGACGCCCGGGTCAGCCGCCTGAGCCGCGGCGCTTGCGGCAAGTAGCAGTCCGGAGCCGAGGGCGGCGAGCAGGGATTTGAGCGTTTGGAGGCGCATGGGAATCGCTATTCTGGATTGATGGACGGAAAACCATCGTCGAGTATAGGGCAAACAAATGTGACGCAGGAGTGCCGCGGGCGAAAGGCGTTCCTGAAATGGATGCCCTGAAAACCGGGCTTGATAAAAACGCTGGCCAGTACCCGGAGAAGATCTTTCCGGATGCTGGCCAGTGGCGATGATGCGGGGTGCCGGAAGGCTTTGGCGTATTCAGCCGCTGAAGAAATCCTTCACCTTGTCCATCCACGACTTGGCTTTCGGGTTGTGGCGTTCGGCGTTACTCGATGCAATGTCGCCGAATTCGCGCAGCAGTTCCTTTTGGCGGTCGGTGAGCTTGACCGGGGTTTCGACGATCACGTGAACCATCAGGTCGCCGGGCGCGTGGCTGCGCACGTTGCGGATGCCCTTGCCGCGCAGGCGGAAGACCTTGGCGCTCTGGGTTTCGGCCGGAATGCGGATGTTGGCCGCACCATCGAGGGTCGGGATCTCGATTTCGCCGCCGAGGGCCGCCGTGGTGAAGCTGATCGGCATCTCGCAGTGCAGGTCGTCCCCGTCACGCTGAAAGACCGCGTGCTGCTTGATGTGGATTTCAACGTAGAGATCGCCGGCAGGGCCGCCATTGACGCCCGGTTCGCCCTGGCCGCCGTGGCGCAGGCGCATGCCGTTGTCGATGCCGGCCGGAATCTTCACTTCCAGTGTTTTCTGGCGTTTGACGCGTCCTGCGCCGCCGCAGGATGTGCAGGGTTCGGGAATGATGCGGCCGCTGCCATGGCACTTCGGACAGGTCTGCTGGATCGAGAAAAAGCCTTGCTGGATGCGCACCTGGCCCGCGCCGCCGCAGGTCGGGCAGGTTCTGGGCTGGGTGCCGGGCTTGGCGCCGGTGCCGTGGCAGGGTTCGCATTCTTCCTGGGCAGGAATGCGGATCGTCTTTTCGGCGCCGCGGGCGGCCTCTTCGAGACTGATTTCGAGGTTGTAGCGCAGGTCGGCACCGCGATAAACGTTGGAGCGCCCGCGTCCGCCACCGCCGCCGCCTCCCCCGAAGATGTCGCCGAAGATGTCGCCGAAGGCATCGGCGAAGCCGTCGAAGCCCTGGCCGCTACCGCCGCCGCCCATGGACGGGTTGACGCCTTCATGGCCGTAGCGGTCGTAGGCGGCGCGCTTGTTGGCGTCGGTGAGGATTTCGTAGGCTTCCTTGCCTTCCTTGAACTTCTCTTCAGCTTCCTTGTTGTCCGGGTTGCGGTCCGGGTGGAACTTCATGGCCAGCTTGCGGTAGGCCTTTTTCAGCTCGTCCTCGGAGGCGTCGCGATTGACGCCGAGGACTTCATATAAATCCCGTTTCGCCATTTTTGGGTGCTCTGGCTATCTTGTGGAAAGGCCGAGCCGCACGGTGCACGATGCACCGGCATGGCTCGGCCAGGTTTTTCGGTTCGGCTTTTTGGGCCGGACAGGCTTACTTCTTGTCCTTCACCTCGGTGAATTCGGCATCCACCACGTCCGGATCGTTGGACTGGGCGCCGCCGGCAGAAGCACCGGCTCCCGCACCTGCGCCGCCGGCAGCACCGGCTTCAGCCTGGGCCTGGGCGTAGATGTGCTCGCCGAGCTTCTGGCTGACGGTGCCGAGCGCTTCGCTCTTGGCGTCGATGACAGCCTTGTCGCCGGACTTGATGGCTTCCTCGGCTTCGGCAATGGCGGTTTCGATCTTGGCCTTGTCATCGCCGATCTTGTCGCCGTGCTCGGCCAGGGCCTTCTTCACGGAGTGAACCAGGGTGTCGAGCTGGTTGCGGGCATCGACCAGTTCGTGAGCCTTCTTGTCTTCCTCGGCGTGAGCTTCGGCGTCGCGCACCATGGCCTGGATCTCTTCATCGGAGAGGCCGGAGTTGGCCTTGATGGTGATCTTGTTTTCCTTGCCGGTGGCTTTGTCCTTGGCGGACACGTGCAGGATGCCGTTGGCGTCGATGTCGAAGGTGACTTCGATCTGCGGCATGCCGCGCGGCGACGGCGGGATGTCGGACAGGTTGAACTGGCCGAGGCTCTTGTTGCCGTTGGCCATCTCGCGCTCGCCCTGCAGCACGTGGATGGTGACCGCGGACTGGTTGTCGTCGGCGGTGGAGAACACCTGCGAGGCCTTGGTCGGGATCGTGGTGTTCTTCTGGATCAGCTTGGTCATCACGCCGCCCAGGGTTTCGATGCCCAGGGACAGGGGAGAGACGTCGAGGAGCAGCACGTCCTTGACTTCGCCCTGCAGCACACCGCCCTGGATGGAGGCGCCGACAGCGACGGCTTCGTCCGGGTTCACGTCACGGCGGGGATCCTTGCCGAAGAATTCCTTCACCTTCTCGATGACCTTGGGCATGCGGGTCTGGCCGCCGACCAGGATCACGTCGTCGATGTCGGAAACCTTGACGCCAGCGTCCTTGAGGGCGATGCGGCAGGGCTCGATGGTGCGCTCGACCAGCTCTTCGACCAGCGACTCGAACTTGGCGCGGGTGATCTTCAGCGCCAGGTGCTTCGGGCCGGTGGCATCTGCGGTGATGTAGGGCAGGTTGATTTCGGTTTGCTGGCCGGAGGACAGCTCGATCTTGGCCTTTTCGGCGGCTTCCTTGAGGCGCTGCAGGGCCAGCACGTCGTTCTTGAGATCGACGCCTTGCTCTTTTTTGAACTCGGTGACGATGTAGTCGATGATGCGCTGGTCGAAGTCTTCGCCGCCCAGGAAGGTGTCGCCGTTGGTGGCCAGCACTTCAAACTGGTGCTCGCCGTCGATGTCGGCGATTTCGATGATGGACACGTCGAAGGTGCCGCCGCCGAGGTCGAACACGGCGATCTTGGAGTCACCCGGCTTCTTGTCCATGCCGAAGGCCAGCGCCGCAGCGGTCGGCTCGTTGATGATGCGCTTCACTTCGAGGCCGGCGATGCGGCCGGCGTCCTTGGTGGCCTGGCGCTGGCTGTCGTTGAAGTAGGCCGGCACGGTGATGACGGCTTCGGTGACTTCTTCGCCGAGGTAGTCTTCGGCGGTCTTCTTCATCTTGCGCAGCACTTCGGCAGAAACCTGCGGCGGGGCCATTTTTTTGCCGCGCACTTCAACCCAGGCGTCGCCGTTGTCGGCCTTGGCGATGGTGAAGGGCATCAGGTCGATGTCCTTCTGCACTTCCTTTTCTTCGAAGCGACGGCCGATCAGGCGCTTGATTGCGTAGATGGTGTTCTTGGCGTTGGTGACGGCCTGGCGCTTGGCCGGCGCGCCGCACAGGATTTCGCCGTCGTCGGCATAGGCCACGACGGACGGGGTGGTGCGCGCACCTTCGGAGTTTTCGATGACCTTGGGCTTGCCGCCTTCCATCACGGAAACGCAGCTGTTGGTGGTGCCGAGGTCGATGCCGATAATCTTGCCCATGAGATTTCCTTCAGTTCGAATTCTGTTTGACGTGGGTGCCGATCGTCTCGGCGCCCTGGCTTGCTAATGAATATGGGGATGCTGTGGCCGGTTTCAAGCGGCGGGTTTTGCTTTTGAGACGATGACCAGGGCGGGGCGCATGGTGCGCTCATGGAGCAGGTAGCCCTTTTGCAGCACGGTGATCACGGTGTTCGGTTCGCCGTCGGCCTCGAGGGCGCTGATGGCCTGGTGCTTGTTGGGATCGAACTTTTCGCCGACCGGGTTGATTTCGGTGACGTTTGCGCCCTGGAACGCAGCAGCGAGTTGCTTGAGCGTGAGTTCGACGCCCTGGCGGAGGGTTTCGAGGGTGGCGTTTTCGGTGGCGAGGGCGGCTTCGAGGCTGTCCTTGACCGGCAGCATGGCCTGGGCGAACTTGTCGGCGGCAAATTTGCCGGCCTTGGCAATGTCGTCCTGGGCGCGGCGGCGGACGTTTTCCGTCTCGGCCTTGGCGCGCAGCCAGGCGTCGTGGTGCTCGGCGGCGTTCAGTTCGGCCTGACGGAGCAGCTCGGCAAGGCTGGGCAGGGTGTCGATACCCGGCACGTCGGCAACGGGCGTCTGCGTTTCGGCACCGGTGTCGGCGACGTTCTCCACAAGCTCCGGCGCGGCCTTGTTCTCGGGGCTCAGAGGGGTTTCTTGATCTTGCATGGGTAACGGCTCCTTTTTTTGACTCGCTCTAACTGGGGGCGGAGGATAAAATTTCAAGAGCTATTTCCGCGCGCATCGAAGTCGTTACCGGAAAGCTGGCGAAGCAAGTGTAAAATCAACCCACTCCGGGCTGGTCCCGGTCATCTTTACGGACTCTGCGGCGTAAAGCAGGTATGGAAAAAACACCTGAAAGAATCGGCAAGTACAAGCTGATCCGTGAGGTCGGCCGCGGGGCTACGGCTACGGTTTACCTGGCCGAGCATCCGCAGTATCCCGAAAACGTCGCGCTCAAGCTGATTCGCTTCGACGACAAGTCGAAGGACACGGCCAAGTGGAACCGGCGCCTGCTCAAGCTGCTGCGCGCCGAGATGGATGTTTCCCGCCGTCTGGATCACCCCAACATCATCAAGGTCTTCGATACGACAGTCGAGAAGGATTACGCCTATCTCGTCATGGAGTATTTTCCGGGCACGACCCTGGAGCATTACTGCAGCTTCCAGAATCTCCTGCCGCTCCATCGCACGATCGGCATGGTCTTCAAGTGTGCGATGGCACTCGATTACGCGTACCGGCAGGGCATCGTTCACCGCGACATCAAGCCGGCCAACATCCTGGTTGACGAGCACGACAACGTAAAGATCACCGACTTCGGTCTGGCGCTCAACATCAGCAAGAAAAGCGCCTCGGATTCCACCTTCATCATGGGCGTCGGCTCGCCGGCCTACATGAGCCCCGAGCAGATCAAGAGCTATCCGCTCAACCAGAAGACCGACCTGTTTTCACTGGGGGTCGTGCTCTTCCACATGCTTACCGGGCGCCTGCCCTTCAGGGCAAAGAACCCGGCCCAGCTGATTTACAAGATCATCAACACCGAGCCGCCGCTCGTCTCGCAGATCAATTCCGAACTGCCCGAGCAACTCGACCAGGTCATTCGCAAGGCGCTGGAGAAGGATCTCTATTCCCGCTACAAGAACGGTGCCGATTTTGCGAAGGACCTGTCGGCGGTCCGCTACAAGATTCTCGACGACACCTCGGCGCCGATCGACAACACCCGCTATTCCATCCTGCGCAAGATGCCGTTCTTCACGGAATTCGAAGATGTGGAGATCTGGGAAATCCTGCGTTTTTCCCGTTGGCGAAAGTCGGATTCCAACACGCTGTTGATGCGTGAAGGTGATTCGGACCAGCGCTTCGGGATCGTCATCGACGGGCGGGTCGAGGTTTCGGTGGATGGCCAGCGGGTTAGCGAAGTGTCTTACGGCGAGGTTTTCGGCGAGTTGGCCTACCTCGACGAGCAGGACCACAAGCACATGTACACCGTGGTCACCACCACGACCACCACCTATCTCGAACTCAATCCGGCGGCGCTTTCCCTGGCGACGGACGAGTGTCAGGATGCCTTCCGCCGCCGCCTTGTGACCGTCGTGGCGCGCCGGCTCGGGAGCGCCTACCGGGAACTGGCCAAAACCGGTGCCCCGGCCGAGCGCATTACCGCCAGCGGTTTCGGCATGGAACTGCAGCTCCTCGACAACTGAGGTGCTGCGCCATCCGGCGCGTAAGCACGCAGCATTTCAGCGCAGATTGGACAGCGTCCAGCGGCGGATGTCGTCTGTGCTCATTGCGCCGGCCTGCCGGGCGATTTCGCGGCCGTGGCGGATCAGCAGCAGGGTTGGAATGCTGCGAATGCCAAAACGTGCGGCCAGCCCCTGTTCTTCCTCGGTATTGACCTTTCCCAGCCTTGCCTGTGGCTCGAGCTGCGTGGCGGCGGCTGTGAAGGCTGGCGCCATGCTGCGGCAGGGCCCGCACCACGGCGCCCAGAAATCCACGAGCAGCGGCAGGTCGCTGCGTTCGGCGTGGGCGGCAAAGTTTTCAGCCGTCAGGGTGACAGGCGCGCCGGCGAACAGGCTTTGCTTGCAACGTCCGCAGGTGCCGTTGTCGTTCAGCTTGTCGGCCGGGACGCGGTTGAGTGCGTTGCAGTGGGGGCAGGGAACAAGGAGTGCTTCGTTCATGATCGTGGCGCCGGGTCGTGGGTGTCCAGCCCGGTAGATGGGGTGGGGGGTACGACTTTCAAGCGGTCCCTTCCCGGTTCCGTGGCGCAGACAACTAAAGTTCTCCCCAAATTGGCCGAAATCGCTTCCTGAGTCGCGATGTCTTCGCGGAACCTTGGGAGGGTGGCCTGTGAGCCGAGGCAGCACTTATGGAATCAGTCGGGTGGATAACGAAACCAGCCGCACTCACGGCTGGCTGGTGACCATCCAGCGGCGCGGAGTTATTTACCGGAAACATTTCAGTGACGGGGTGTTTGGCGGCAAGCCGCGTTCATTTACGGCGGCAAAGGAATATCGCGACGAAATCATCGCCGCGCACCCGCCGCTTTCGATGCAGGAATACTCCAACATCGTCAAAAAGAACAACCGCTCGGGCGTGGTTGGCGTGTGCCGTTACTGCGCTTCGGAAACCCGCGATCTGCCGGAAGAAAAGCAGCGCTGGTTCTGGGTGGCGTCCTGGCCCCTGCCTGATGGCCGGCGCAAGCGGGTGAAGTTTTCGGTCAAGAAATACGGCGAGGACGGGGCTTTTCAGATGGCCATGGATGCACGCTCATCGGCGCTGGACAAGCTGGTCGGCGCGTTCGATCCGGGGGCTGTGCGTCGCAAGGCGACCCGTCGCCGCGCCGCAGGTGTTCCGGCGAGCGGAGCGCACTGACCCGCGCACAAAACAGGCCCGGGCTTGCGTGCCGTGTTGTGCGCAGGCCCGGCAGGCTCTCAGTTTCTGTCGTCGGCCAGGGCCAGGCCAACCATCCAGGTCAGGACGCTATATAGCAGTGCGCCCCAGAACGCCGTCCAGAAATCCGGCACCACGAAGCCTTGCACAAGGCCGGATACCGCCCAGAACATCAGTGCATTGATCACCAGCGTGAATAGGCCGAGGGTCAGGATGGTGATGGGCAGGGTGATGAGGATGAGCAGCGGACGGATGATGGCATTCACGAAACCCAGCAGCACGGCGCTGATCAGCGCGGCGGTGTAGCTGTCCACCTTCACGCTCGACACCAGTTCCGGGATCAGCATCAGCGCGACCGCGTTGAGTATCCAGCGCAGGATCAGTTTCATTTCATTTCTCCGGCAGACGTTTGTGTTCTTGCGGTGGCCTTCACGCGCGGGCGCCCATTTCGCGGGCCCGGCTTGCCTGGCGGGCAAGGGCGTCCTGATCGGGTCGGGCTTCGGTCAGCCAGTTACCCATCTGGCGCAGCGACAGGGCCATCAGGGCTTCGATCCAGTCCGGCCGCTCGTTAAGGCAGGGGATGTAGCCAAAGCGCTTGCCGCCCGCATGCAGGAAGGCTTCGCGGCATTCAATGTTGATTTCTTCCAGGGTTTCGAGGCAGTCGGAAACGAAGCCCGGGCAGATCACGTCCACGGAACCGACCCCCGTGCGGGCGAGTTCTTCCAGAGTGGGCTGGGTATAGGGCTTGAGCCATTCTGCCTTGCCAAAGCGTGACTGGAAACTGATGGTCAGCCGCTCGGGCGGAAGCTTGAGGGCTTCGCCGAGCAGGCGGCCGGTTTTGTAGCACTCGCAGTGGTACGGGTCGCCCAGCTCGAGCGAGCGCCGCGGAATGCCGTGGAAGCTCAGGACCAGACGGTCGGCCTGGCCGTTTTTCTTCCAGTGTTCATGCACCGAGGCGGCCAGTGCCCGGATGTAGCCCGGGTCGTCGGCAAAGCTGCGCACGTAGCGGATTTCAGGCAGGTTGCGCCAGTGGCGCAGGCTGGTGGCGACTTCGTCGATGACCGTTGCCGTGGTGCTGGCGGCAAATTGAGGGTAGAGCGGCACGACGAGGATGCGCGTGCAGCCGGCGGCGCGCATGGCGTCGAGCTGGCTGCGGATCGACGGCTGGCCGTAGCGCATGGCCCAGTTCACCACCAGCTCGCGCTCGCCGGCCTGGGTCAGGTAGCCGGCCAGCAGCTTGGCCTGCTTTTCGGTGTGGGCCTTGAGTGGAGAGCCTTCGTCTGTCCAGACGCTGGCATATTTTTTGGCAGACTTGGCCGGCCTGACGGTGAGGATGATGCCGTTGAGGATGGGCCACCAGACCAGGCGCGGGATTTCCACGACCCGCGGGTCGGACAGAAACTCCTTGAGATAGGGGCGCAGGGCCGCAGCCGTGGGCGCTGCCGGCGTGCCAAGATTGACGATCAGAATGCCGGTGCGCGGAGCCTGACCATGGGGGTACGCTGGCTCTTGCCAGAATCGGGTCATCGGAGAGGCTTTCTAGTTCTGGCCCGACAGGGCACTGGTGAGGAGGCGGGCGGTGACGTCCACGATGGGGATGACCCGTTCGTAGGCCATGCGGGTTGGGCCGATGACACCGATCGAGCCTACGAGCTGGCCGTCCACCTCGTAGGGCGCAGTGACGACACTGCAGTCGTCGAGCGGGCTGAGTCCACTCTCGCCGCCGATGAAGATCTGGACGCCCTGAGCCCGGTTTGAGATGTCGAGCAATTGCATCAGGCCGGTCTTTTGCTCGAACAACTTGAACAGGTCGCGCAGGCGGGCCATGTTCGAGGACAGGTCTTCGGCGTCGAGGAGGTTGGTTTCGCCGGAGATGACGTACGTTGACTGGGTTTCTTCCAGAACCTCGCTGCCGGCCTCGACGGCGGCGCTCATCAGCTCGGTCATGTCGGAGCGCAACTGCTTGAGTTCGTCCTGGATGCGGTGGCGGATTTCGTGGAAGGCGAAGCCGGCGAAGTGCTGGTTGAGATAGTTGGCCGCCGTGACGAGCTCGGAAGGGCTGTAGCCGCGCTTGGTGAACAGGATGCGGTTCTGCACGTCGCCCGCCGTGGTGACGAGGATCAGCAGGATTCGGGTGTCCGACAGGCTGACGAATTCGATCTGGCGTATTTTGAGCGCGTCTTGCCTGGGCGAGACGACGACGCCGGCGAAGTGGGTCAGGCCCGACAGCAACTGCGATGCGGCGCTGATGACGCGTTGCGGTTCGCCCGGCTGGATCTGCCCTTTGAGCTCCTGCAACTGGCCAAGCCCCAGCGGCTGCACGGTGAGCAGGCTGTCGACAAAGAACCGGTAGCCGAGGGCCGTGGGGATGCGGCCGGCGGAAGTGTGCGGGCTGGTGATGAAGCCGAGCTCTTCCAGGTCCGACATCACGTTGCGCACGGTGGCTGGTGAGAGCTGGAGCCCGGAGTAGCGGGACAGCGCACGCGAGCCAACCGGCTGGCCTTCGGCGATGTAATGCTCCACCAGAGTCTTGAGGAGGATTTGCGAGCGTTGGTCGAGGCTGGTCATGGTTGCAACTTTGGAGGTTCGCAGGGATTCTAAGGAAGGCTGGCGATCATGAGAAGAACAAGCGCGTGGCGGGCCGTGCGATTTGCCGACGGCGCAGAAGAATGTGGTTTAATCGATCCATGATCTGCGAATTCAAGACCATCGCACTGATAGGCAAATACCAGAGCCCCGAAGTGGCCGAGTCCGTGCTCCGCCTCGCCGACTATCTGCGCAGCCTGGGGCTGAATGTGCTGATCGAACAGGGTACGGCAAGTTCCACTGGATTGAGTGCCGGATTTTCGGTTGCCACCTACGAGGAGATCGGCGGCCACGCGGATCTGGCCGTGGTGCTCGGCGGTGACGGCACGCTGCTCAACAGCGCCTGCCGGCTTGCCGAATACGAGGTGCCGCTGGCGGGCGTCAATCAGGGCCGGCTCGGGTTTCTGACGGACATCTCCCGTGAGGTGGCCCTTGAGAAAATCGGTGAAATCCTGCACGGCCGCTACGCCGAGGAATCCCGAATCCTGCTTGATGCGGAAGTGCTGCGCAACGGCCAACGGGTCTTTCATACAGTGGCTCTCAACGATGTCGTCGTCAATAAGGGTGATCTGGGGCGCATGATCGAATTCGACCTGCGCATCGACGGCGAGTTCGTTTACACCCAGCGTTCCGACGGCATGATCATCTCCACGCCCACCGGCTCGACAGCCTACGCGCTGTCGGCCAATGGCCCGATTCTGCATCCCAGTGTCGAGGGTATTGCGCTGGTGCCGATGTGTCCCCATACACTCACTGCGCGGCCTATCACGCTGCCGGATACCAGCAGGATCGACATCGTCCTGCTGCCGCCCCACGACTCCCGCGTTCACTTCGACGGCCAGACCCGCTACGACACCCGTGCGGGCGACACCGTGCGGATCACCCGTTCGCCCCACAGCGTTCGCCTGCTGCATCCCGAGGGCTACAGTTATTTCGCAATGTTGCGCGAGAAGCTGCACTGGAGCTCCACGCCCCGCCATAGCTGACCGAGTCATCCATTCGTTTTATTCATGCTGCGTCATCTCTCCATTCGCGATTTTGTTATCGTCGATCAGCTCGAACTCGAGTTCGATTCCGGCTTTGGCGCCCTGACCGGTGAAACCGGTGCCGGCAAATCCATTCTTCTTGATGCCCTCGGGCTGGCTCTGGGCGGCAAGGCCGAGGCGGGCATGGTGCGCACGGGGCAGGCCCGGGCGGAGATCGTCGCCGACTTCGATCTGCCGGCCGGGAGCCCCCTGCGGGACTGGCTGGCCGAGCAGGAAATCGACGCCTCGGATGGCAGCGTGCTGCTCCGCCGGGTGCTCGAGAGCGGTGGCCGCTCGCGGGCCTGGCTCAACGGTTCGCCAGTGGTGCTGACCCAGTTGCGTGCAGCCGGTGAGTGGCTGGCCGACATCCATGGCCAGCATGCCCATCATGCACTCTTGCGCACCGACGCCCAGCTCGCGCTGGTCGATGCCCACGGCGGCCTTGCTGCCCGGGCGGCCGAGGTGGCGGAGCTTTACCGCGCCTGGTCCGTGTTGCGGCGTGCCCGTGAAGCGGCGGAGGAGGGCGCCTCGTCCACCGAAAGGGAGCGTGAGCTTCTCGGCTGGCAGGTCAGCGAATTGCGCGAACTGGCGTTCGACGTCGATGAGTGGAACGCGCTTAACCAGGAGCAGGCTCGTCTCGCCCACGCAGCCAGCCTCATCGAAGGCAGCGCCGAAGTCCTCGACGGGCTGGTGGATGGTGAGTACGCGCTGGCGCCGCAGCTCGAACGCCTGCTTGGCCGCGTTGCCGACATGGCCCAGCACGACGGGCAGCTGACCGATGTCCAGGAGCTTCTCGGCAGCGCCAGCATCCAGCTCGATGAAGCGCTGCATGCAATGCGCCGTTACCGTGATCGCCTCGATCTCGATCCGGGACGCCTAGCGGAAATCGACCAGCGCATCCAGGCCGTGACCGCTGCAGCGCGCAAGTACCGGGTCGCGCCGGAAGGCCTGCCTGAGGTGCTGGCAGATAGTATCGTTCGCCTCGAACGGCTGACCCGGCAGTCCGATCCGGAGGCGCTGGCCCGCGAAGAAGCTACGGCACGAGGCGTTTTCATGGGGGGCGCGCAGACGCTTTCCAGTGCTCGCCAGAAGGTCGCCGCCGCGCTGTCTGCGGCCGTCACCGAGGCCATGCAGTCTCTTGCCATGGCTGGAAGCTGCTTCGATATAGCGCTGCGGGCGGTGGAGGAAGGCTGTGCCAGCGGGCTGGAAACCGTCGAGTTTCTGGTGACTGCCAACGCCAGCCAGCCGCTGCGTCCGCTGGCCAGGGTAGCCTCCGGAGGCGAGCTGTCGCGCATCGGCCTGGCTATCCAGGTCATCACCAGCCGCAACGCGGCCACGCCGACGCTGATTTTCGACGAAGTGGATGTGGGGATAGGCGGTCGTGTGGCGGAGATCGTCGGACGGCTGCTCAGGCAACTCGGGGACGATCGCCAGGTGCTGTGCGTCACCCATCTGCCGCAGGTGGCGGCCCAGGCGAACTGGCAGTGGTCGATCGCCAAGGAAACCCGCGAAGGCCAGACCCTGTCGAGCGTAAAGCAGCTTGATTCCGGCGCCCGAATCGAGGAAATCGCGCGGATGCTCGGTGGTGTGAACATCACCGACACAACCCGCAGCCACGCGGCGGAAATGCTCGGCCTGCAGGGCCGGACGGGCGGATTCAGCTCGTTCTGACAGGCCGCTTGGCCGGCCTCAGTCAGCATCTTTACTGATGCGACGAGGGCCGGCGGTGCAAGGAATGCTTCTGCGGCGATCTGGCGGAGGAGCCGCTGGAAGTCCTAGCGGGTGCTGCTGGTGTGCTGCCCCGCGGGCTTGTGGGGGCAGTCGGTTTTGGTGCAATCCACGTACAGGTAAAGAGCGTGCGCACGCACGCTGAAGCCGCGCTCTGCGGCGATCCTGTTTTGCCGGTCCTCGATTTCGGGATCGAAGAACTCTTCGACGTTGCCGCATTGCAGGCAGACCAGGTGGTCGTGGTGATTGCCTTCGTTCAGCTCGAAAACAGCCTTGCCGGATTCGAAGTAATGGCGTTCGAGCAGGCCGGCCTGCTCGAATTGGGTAAGCACCCGGTAAACCGTGGCCAGACCGATATCCATGTCTTCGGCGATGAGCAGGCGATAGACGTCTTCGGCGGTCAGATGACGGTTTTCGGCTTTCTGAAAAAGGTCGAGGATCTTGAGCCGTGGGAAAGTTGCCTTCAGGCCGATACTTTTGAGACTCTGGGAATTGCTGGACATGGAGGCCCCGAAAAACAGAAGATGGCGGCCGGGAGCCCGGCGAGCCCCTTATGATATAGTTTCTGCCCCTCGTTGAGAATGCGGCCTTCCGGCCGTATTCGCGTCCGCCCCCAGAAACTTCATGCGCAAACAGATTTGTTCCGCCCTGCCCGTTGCGGCAGTGCTTGCTGCCCTGAGCGCGGCACTTTCCGGCTGCTCTGTCACCGCCCTCAGTGATTTCGTGAAGCCCTACCGGATCGATGTGCGGCAGGGCAATTACGTAACCCAGGATATGGTCGCCCAGCTCAAGCCGGGCATGACCCGCGAGCAGGTGCGCTTTGTACTCGGCACGCCGCTGGTGGCCGATGTCTTTCATTCCGACCGTTGGGACTACATCTATCGTTTCCAGCCTGGCAAGGGTGAGCCGCAGGAGCGGCGCCTTGCCGTGGTCTTCGAGGACGGCCGGCTGGCGCGACTCGAAGGCGACGTCCGTGCCGAGGAGGCACAGCCCGGGCCGCAGTGAGGCCAGGGTTGTGGTCTTGATCGTCTTCCTCTGACCTCATCATTCCTCTCCCTGTTTTTCTCTCTCCCAACTCCTTCAATTCCGGGGAATACATGAATCAAGTTCGTATCGCGATTGCCGGTGCGTCCGGACGCATGGGTCGGATGCTTGTCGAAACGACCCTCAAATCCTCCGATCTCGTTCTGGTTGCGGCTTTCGAGCAGCCTGGCAGCCCGTTCATCGGCAAGGATGCCGGCGAGCTGGCTGGCCAGCCCTGCGGCGTGGCAATCACCAGTGACGTGGCTGCGGGCCTGGCCAAGGCCGATTGCCTGATCGACTTTACCCGTCCGGAGGCTACCCTCCTGCATCTCGAGCTGGCCCGCGTTGCGTGTTGCGGCATGGTGATCGGCACGACCGGTTTCTCGGCCGAGGGCAAGGCCGCAATCGCCTCGGCGGCGGAGCACATTCCGGTGGTCTTTGCGCCAAACATGGCGGTTGGGATGAATGCCGTATTCAAGCTGCTCGACATGGCTGCGCGCATCCTCAACGAGGGTTACGACGTTGAGATCATCGAGGCCCATCACCGCCTCAAGGTCGATGCGCCGTCGGGCACCGCCCTGCGCATGGGCGAGGTGGTTGCAGGGGCGCTCGGACGTGATCTGGAGTCCTGCGCAATCTACGGCCGGGAAGGCGTCACCGGCGAGCGCGACGGCCAGACCATCGGCTTTGCCACGGTGCGCGGCGGTGACATCGTCGGCGATCACACGGTTCTTTTCGCCGGGATCGGCGAGCGCATCGAGATTACCCACAAGAGCGGCAGCCGCATGCCTTACGCTTCCGGAAGCCTCCGTGCAGCGCGTTTCATCGCCGGGCGCAAGGCTGGCCTTTTCGATATGCAGGACGTGCTGGGTTTGAGGTAATCCCGGTAGGGCAGGGACTCAAGAATGGGCGTGGCATGCCGTTATGGTAGCCAGCTCCGTGATAGGCGTATCGGCGGGTCTGATACGCTTTTTTTTTGATGATTCGCTCTCACCTGTTGATGACGTGACCCGTTCCGAAGTCGATCCCGCTGCGTCAGATGCCGAAATCGGCCGAGCCCTGCGCACTTTTCTGGCCGCGAGTGTCGCCAATGGGCGCCTCGGCATGCCGCTTGACGTGGAGGGTGCGTCCAGCGGGCAGATAGTCGACCTTGTCGGTAAGATTCTGGCGGGCCGTGAAAAGGCCGAGCGCAAGCTCAAGGAGACCCGCGAACGCCTTGAGCTTGCGATGCACAGCACCGAAGGAGGCCTGTGGGATTGGGATCTCTCCAGGGGTGAGATCGTCATGGACGATAACTGGCGGGATTCGCTCGGCTATGACGAGTCCGAGTGCTCGGGGCGGTTCGAGGACTGGCTGCCGCTGATTCATCCCGATGATCTCGAAGTTACCCGGACCCAGCTCTACGTTCACCTGCGTGGCGAGTTCGATTACTTTGAAACCCAGTTCCGCGTTGCCCGCAAAAGCGGTGGCTGGCGCTGGATGCTGGTGCGCGGTCGGGCCTCCAGTCGTGGGCCGGATGGCCGCTGGATGCGAATGGTCGGCACCTACCAGGACATCACCAACGCCAAGCGTACCGAGCTGGAGTTGCTTCATGCCAAGGAGCAGGCCGAAGCAGCCAACCGTGCCAAGAGCGACTTCCTGGCCAACATGAGCCATGAAATCCGCACTCCGATGAACGGCATCATCGGCATGACGGAGCTGATGCTGGACACCTCGCTGGATATGGAGCAGCGGGAATACCTGCTGACCGTCAAGAGCTCGGCTGACTCGCTGCTCCGTATCATCAATGACGTGCTGGATTTCTCGAAGATCGAAGCCGGGCATCTGACCCTGGAAATGGTCGGTTTTTCGCTCGCGAGCCTGCTGGGCGACATGATGAAGTCGCTCGCGTTGCGGGCCTATCAGAAGGGGCTCGAATGTTTCTATTATGTGAGCCCCGAGATTCCGCCGGTGCTGGTCGGCGACCCGACCCGGCTGCGCCAGGTGCTGACCAATCTGGTCGGCAATGCGATCAAGTTTACCGAGCAGGGTGAGGTTGAAGTCTCCGTCCTGTTCTGTGGCGAAGAGGCCGGGGAGGTGAGTCTCGAGTTCGTTGTCCGGGATTCCGGCATCGGCATTCCCGAGGACAAGCAGGATCTCGTTTTCGGTGCTTTCTCCCAGGCTGATGCATCGACTACGCGCCGGTATGGCGGTACCGGGCTGGGCTTGGCAATCAGTCGCCGCATCGTGGAATTGATGGGCGGCGCGATGACTCTGGACAGCAAGCCCGGTGCAGGCAGTGCTTTCCGCTTTAGGGTTCGCCTTGGTGCCGGTCAGGCAAGGCAGGTCACGCTGCCCCAGTTCGGCGCGCGGCGGGTGTTGGTGGCGGCCTCGAACGCCGCTCTGCGGCACTGCGTCGGCAAGCAGCTCGATTTGGTCGGTCTCGAAGTGCAGGAAGCCGGGAGCGGGGCGGCCGTCGATGAGTTGCTGGGGGCTGCCCACAAGGCCAATACCCCTTTCGACTGGGTGTTGATGGATGCAGCCATGCCTGCGCCTGGTGGTTATGCGCTGGCGGAAACGATGATCAAGGGTTGGCCGCGACTCGACCGCCTGATCATGCTGCTCAATGCCAACAGCTCGCGCAGCGATACGGTCAAGTGCGAAAACCTGCATGTCGGAGCTCGCCTGATCAAGCCTTTTTCCCGATCCGATTTGCTGGACGCCCTAAGCTTGACCCTGGAAGGCGAGGCGGTCGACGAGGAGCGCCAGCAGTCCTTCGATGCAGCCCAGACCCAGGCCTACGCGCCGATCGGGGCCGACCAGCCACGCCATCTCAAAATCCTGCTGGTCGAGGACAATCCGGTGAATCAGACGGTGGCTGTCAAGATGCTCGAGAAGGTCGGGCACACCCTCATCGTGGCTGCCAACGGCCAGGAGGCGCTGGATTACTTCGAAAAGGAGCGCTTCGACATCATTCTGATGGATGTCCAGATGCCCGTGATGGGCGGGCTGGAAGCCACTCAGGCGATCCGCACTCGCGAGGCGCGTCGCAGCTGGGCTGCCGGCGGGCAGTGGCGATCCACGCCCATTGTCGCCATGACGGCCCACGCCATGCAGGGTGACCGGGATCGCTGCCTGATGGCCGGTATGGATGACTACATTGCCAAACCGATCAAGCCTGTCGAGTTGCATGCCGTGATTGAACGGGTGATGGGCGAAGCCGGCTTCGCGGATATCGAGCCCGATTTGCAGCAGGAAAGCGGTGTCGATGTTGCGGCGGCCGATTTCTCCGTTGCCAACCTCGGCGCGACGCGCGATCTTCTCGATGGCGACGAGGTGGCGCTGCAGCAGCTGATCCGTCTTTTCTTCAGTGATTTCGAGCGCAACAGGCAAAATCTCGATCACGCGCAAAAGAAGGGTGATCTCACGACAATCCGGAATTTGGCGCACTCGATAAAAGGTTCTGCCGGTGTTTTCAATGCGGTCAGCGCTGTCGCGGCAGCCCAGCGGCTGGAGCTGGTTGCCAAGGACGGTGACGCGGCCGCCGTGAAGCGCGAACTGCCGCTGCTGCTGGCCGAGCTGGGTAATCTGGCCGGAGTGTTGCGGCGGGCGCGGAAATCGGCCTAACCCTGTCAGCGTTCTGTCCGGTTTCCTATTGCCGTGTTTGCCCGAAGAGGTCTCTGCAGGCTATAATTAGAAAGTTTCATAGCGGGATAGCCGATGCGGCTGATCCCGTTTTTCATGTGTAGCCCTGCTACGCATGTCTGTCGTCCAATCACAAGATTTCGAGGAGTTCGCCGTGTCAGCTTTCCCGCCCGCCATTCTTGCTCTTGCCGACGGGACGGTGTTTTACGGTAAAGGCATCGGGGCGATAGGAACGACAGCCGGCGAGGTGGTGTTCAACACTTCCATGTCCGGTTATCAGGAAATCCTCACCGATCCGAGTTACTGTCGCCAGATCGTTACGCTCACCTATCCGCATATCGGCAATACCGGCATCAACAGTGAAGACAGCGAGGCCGGCAAAGTCTTCGCGGCCGGCCTGGTGATCCGTGATCTGCCCCTGGTGGCGTCAAACTGGCGTAGCGAGCAGTCGCTCGACGCCTACCTCAAGTCCGAGAACATCGTCGCCATCTCCGGTATCGACACCCGCAAGCTGACCCGCATCCTGCGTGAAAAAGGCGCCCAGAGTGGCTGCATCGTCACCGCAGCGACATCCGTCGATCTGAACGTCGAAGCGGCACTGGCCCAGGCCCGCGCGTTTCCGGGGCTTTCGGGTATGGATCTCGCCAAGGTCGTTTCGGCCACCGAGCCTTACCCGTGGTCCGAAGGCGAATGGACGCTCGAGGAGGGCTATGTCACGCCCGACAGTTCGCGCTTTCACGTGGTCGCCTACGACTACGGCGTCAAGCGCAACATCCTGCGCATGCTTGCCGAGCGTGGGTGTCGTCTGACCGTCGTGCCGGCGCAAACACCGGCTGCCGATGTGTTTGCACTGAAACCGGATGGCGTTTTCCTGTCCAACGGCCCCGGCGATCCGGAGCCCTGCGATTACGCGATCACCGCGATCAGTGAAATCCTGGCCAAGGGTATCCCGACCTTCGGTATCTGCCTGGGGCACCAGCTTCTGGCGCTTGCTTCCGGTGCGCGCACGCTCAAGATGAAGTTTGGTCACCACGGTGCCAACCACCCCGTCAAGGATCTCGAGTCCGGACAGGTGCTCATCACCAGTCAGAACCACGGCTTTGCCGCCGACGCCGCTACGCTGCCGGCCAACGTCCGCGTCACCCACGTGTCGCTGTTCGATGGCAGCCTGCAGGGTATGGCCCGTACCGATGTGCCGGCCTTCTCCTTTCAGGGGCACCCGGAAGCCAGCCCGGGCCCGCACGACGTGGCCTATCTGTTCGACCGATTCATTTCGCTGATGGAGGCGAGGGGCTGAAGCTGATCGCCATGCCGGCGCGCCAAGGCGCGCCTTTTTCTGGCCATCCGCAATCCAGCCGCTAAAGAAATATGCCCAAACGTACAGACATCAAGACCATTCTCATCATTGGCGCCGGCCCGATCATCATCGGCCAGGCCTGTGAATTCGATTACTCCGGCGCACAGGCCTGCAAGGCCTTGCGCGAAGAGGGCTACAAGGTCGTGCTGGTGAATTCGAACCCGGCTACGATCATGACTGATCCGGAAACGGCTGACGTCACCTACATCGAACCGATCACCTGGCAGGTTGTCGAGCGCATCATTGAAAAAGAGCGTCCCGACGCAGTGCTGCCGACCATGGGCGGCCAGACCGCGCTCAACTGCGCGCTCGATCTTGCCAAGCACGGTGTGCTCGCCAAGTACAACGTTGAACTCATCGGCGCCAAGGAAGAGGCCATCGACAAGGCCGAGGATCGCATGAAGTTCAAGGACGCCATGACCAAGATCGGTCTCGGCTCCGCGCGTTCCGGGGTTGCCCACAGTCTTCAAGAAGCGAATCAGGTGCAGGCCGAAATCGGCTTCCCGGTCATCATTCGCCCGTCCTTCACGCTCGGCGGCACTGGCGGCGGCATTGCCTACAATCCCGAAGAGTTCGTCGAGATCTGCAAGCGCGGCCTCGAAGCCAGCCCGACCAACGAACTCCTCATCGAAGAATCCCTGATCGGCTGGAAGGAATACGAGATGGAAGTGGTTCGCGACACCGCGGACAACTGCATCATCGTCTGTTCCATCGAGAACCTCGATCCGATGGGCGTGCATACCGGTGACTCGATCACCGTCGCCCCGGCCCAGACGCTGACCGACAAGGAATACCAGATCCTGCGTAACGCCTCCATCGCGGTGCTGCGCGAGATCGGGGTTGATACCGGCGGCTCCAACGTTCAGTTTGCGATCAACCCGAAAGACGGTCGCATGATCGTCATCGAGATGAATCCGCGGGTGTCGCGCTCGTCGGCGCTTGCCTCGAAGGCCACCGGCTTCCCGATCGCCAAGGTGGCGGCCAAGCTGGCTGTCGGTTTTACCCTTGACGAGCTGAAGAACGACATTACCGGTGGGGCAACCCCGGCGTCCTTCGAGCCGTCCATCGACTACGTCGTTACAAAGATTCCGCGTTTTGCCTTCGAGAAGTTCCCGATGGCCAACGACCGCCTGACGACGCAGATGAAGTCGGTAGGTGAAGTCATGGCGATGGGTCGTACCTTCCAGGAATCCTTTCAGAAGGCCTTGCGCGGCCTCGAGACCGGCGTCTACGGCCTCGATGAAGTCGAAGCCGACTCGGATGAGCTCGAACGCGAACTCGGCGCACCGGGTTCGCAGCGCATCTGGTACGTTGGTCAGGCCTTCCGGGAAGGCCTGACCCTCGAACAGGTTCATTCGCTGACCCGCATCGATCCGTGGTTCCTGGTGCAGATCGAAGACATCGTCACCACGGAGAAGTCCCTGACAGGCCGCTCGCTCAAGGGGCTTGGTGCGGCAGAACTGCGTGAGCTCAAGCGCAAGGGTTTTGCTGACCGTCGTCTGGCCAAGCTGCTGGGCACCGACGAAACGTCCGTCCGACTGCATCGCCACTCTGTCGGTGTTCGTCCGGTTTACAAGCGCGTGGATACTTGCGCAGCCGAGTTTTCCACCTCGACGGCTTACCTGTATTCCTCCTATGAGGACGAGTGCGAGGCTCAGCCGACCAGCAACAAGAAGATCATGGTTCTCGGCGGCGGGCCGAACCGGATCGGCCAGGGTATCGAGTTCGACTACTGCTGTGTGCACGCAGCGATGGCCATGCGGGAAGATGGTTACGAGACCATCATGGTCAACTGTAATCCGGAAACCGTTTCTACCGACTACGACACCTCCGATCGCCTCTACTTCGAGCCGCTGACCCTCGAGGACATCCTCGAAATCGTTGCTGTCGAAAAGCCCGTGGGTGTCATCGTCCAGTTTGGCGGGCAGACCCCGCTGAAGCGTGCGCGTGAGCTCGAGGCCAACGGCGTGCCCATCATCGGCACCAGCCCTGACATGATCGATGCGGCCGAAGACCGCGAGCGCTTCCAGAAGCTGCTGTTCGAACTGGGCCTCAAGCAGCCGCCCAACCGCACCGCCCGTACGCCGGAAGATGCCGTGCGTCTGGCTGCTGAAATCGGCTACCCGCTGGTAGTGCGTCCCAGCTACGTGCTGGGCGGCCGGGCGATGGAAATCGTCCATGAGCAGAAGGACCTCGAGCGCTACATGCGCGAGGCGGTCAAGGTTTCCAATGATTCGCCGGTGCTCCTCGACCGTTTCCTCAACGACGCCACCGAAGTGGACGTCGACGCCTTGTCTGACGGCAAACGCGTGATGATCGGCGGCATCATGGAGCACATCGAGCAGGCCGGCGTGCACTCGGGCGATTCCGCCTGTTCGCTGCCGCCTTACACGCTGTCCGTCAAGTTGCAGGATGAACTGCGCCGCCAGACCGAAGCGATGGCGCGTGCGCTCAACGTTTGCGGCCTGATGAACGTCCAGTTCGCGATTCAGGGCCAGGGCGATGCCGCCGTGGTTTATGTGCTGGAAGTGAATCCCCGTGCCTCGCGCACCGTTCCCTTTGTTTCCAAGGCGTGCAGCCTGCAGCTGGCCAAGATTGCCGCCCGCTGCATGGCGGGTCGCAGCCTGGATGACCAGGGTATCGTCGGCGAGATCGTGCCGCCTTACTACTCGGTGAAGGAAGCTGTTTTCCCCTTCGTCAAGTTCCCGGGTGTCGATACCATCCTCGGACCGGAAATGAAGTCCACCGGCGAAGTGATGGGTGTTGGTCGCACTTTTGCCGAAGCCTTCGTCAAGAGTCAGTTGGGCGCGGGTGTGCGCCTGCCGACTTCCGGCAAGGCGTTTGTCAGCGTCAAGCACGCAGATCGTCCGAAGGCGATCGAAGTGGCGCGCGAACTCATCGATCTCGGCTTCACCGTCGTGGCGACCCGCGGCACTGCTGCGGCAATGAGCGCGGCTGGTCTGTCGGTGTCGGAAGTGAACAAGGTGAACGAAGGTCGTCCGCACATTGTGGACATGATCAAGAACAACGAGATCAGCCTTGTCGTCAATACCGTAGAGGAAAAGCGCCAGGCCGTGGCTGACTCTCGCTCGATCCGGACCAGCGCATTGGCTGCCAAGGTCACTGTGTACACGACGATTGAAGGTGCCCGCGCAGCGTGCATGGGTATGCGCCATCTTTCAGGCCTTGAGGCGTATTCGCTGCAGGATCTCCACGCGGAGCTGGCCAAGGCATGAACAAGGTTCCCCTTACCGTTACTGGTGCCGAGAAGTTGCGGCAAGAGTTGCAGCGACTGAAAACAGTTGACCGCCCCAACGTGATCGCAGCGATCGCCGAGGCGCGGTCCCACGGGGATCTTTCGGAAAATGCCGAGTACGACGCAGCAAAGGAACGTCAGGGTTTTGTCGAAGGACGGATTCGTGAGGTTGAAGGCAAGTTGTCCAACGCCCAGATCATTGATCCGCAGCTTCTCGATGCCGACGGCCGCTGCGTGTTCGGTGCAACCGTTGAACTTGAAGACCTGGATACCGGTGAAACCCTGACTTATCAGATTGTTGGTGACGACGAAGCCGATATCAAGGAGGGCAAGATTGCGATCACGTCACCGATCGCGCGTGCCCTGATTGGCAAGTTCGCGGGCGACGTAGCCGAAGTCCAGGCCCCGAAGGGTGTGCGCGAGCTGGAATTGATCGACGTACGCTACGTTTGAGCCATTCCCGATGCAGCGTTTAGCGGAGCACCTCTACAGCATCCTGATCACTCTGTGGGTCGGGGCTTTGTGGGCAATCGGCTATCTGGCCGCGCCCACGCTGTTTCGGGTTCTGGACGACCGTGCTCTCGCCGGTAATCTGGCTGGTCAGATGTTTGCCTATGTCGCCTGGCTCGGTATGGCTGCAGCGGCTTACCTGCTGGTATTCCTGGCGCTCCGCAAAAACGGGGCCGCCTTCAAGAGCGGAGTATTCTGGTTGGTTTTGCTGATGTTGCTGCTGACGGTCGCCAGCTACTTCGGCCTGCAGCCGGTTCTGGCCCAGCTCAAGGCAGAGTCATTTCCGCGCGAAGTCATGGAAAGTGCCCTGCGTAACCGTTTTGCGGCATGGCATGGTGTTTCCAGTATCGTTTACCTGATCCAGAGCCTGTTGGGACTGTTTCTGGTGGCATTGCAAGGCCGCGGTCTGCGCTGACCGGGCCGTGCAGGGCTCAGCGCTGAGGACCGCTGCGGGACTTGCCAGGAGCAGCCGCAAACCAGTGGGGCTTCTTCGGGGCTTTGCTTGAAAGAGATGACATGCCGCGATTGGCCGAAAGGACTTTTGCGGATTTGGCCTTCGCCGGCGATTTCCGGCGTTTCTCTGCAGGAATCGCGGAAGATGATTCTTCCTCGCGCTTCTCGCGCCACACTACCAGTGTCTTGCCGATGTGTTGGACCGAGGCCGCATCGAGTTCGGTGCAGACCGTTGCCAGGATCGAATCTCGCTGGGCGCGATCTTCCCCATAGACCCTGATCTTGATGAGCTCATGAGCCTGAAGGGCGTGGTCGATTTCCTTGAGTACCGCGGGAGTCAGGCCGTTGCTGGCTACGCTGACGACGGGATTAAGGTGGTGGGCTTGTGCGCGAAACGCTCGCCGCTGGGCGGGACTGAGTTCAGTCATTTTGCAACCCATTGAAAGAAGGGCAGTATTGTACCGCGATGAAGCGCACCAAGACCAGTAAATCATGGATGACAGAGCACGTGAACGACCCTTTCGTTCAACGCGCCAAGGCGGAGGGGCTGCGCGCCAGGGCCGCCTACAAGCTGACCGAGATCGACGATAAGGACAAGCTCCTCCGTCCAGGCATGGTTGTCGTCGACCTCGGGGCTGCGCCGGGTTCGTGGAGTCAGATTGCGGCGACCCGCGTGGGCGAGAAAGGCCGGGTTTTCGCGCTGGATCTCTTGCCGATGGAGCCGATACGCGGTGTGGAGTTCATGCAGGGCGATTTTCACGACGAGGCTTTTGTCGTGCTTTTCGAGGCGCAGCTTGGTTTTCACAGCGTCGACCTTGTATTGTCGGACATTGCCCCCAATATCTCGGGTATCCCGAGCATTGATCAGGCCCGATCCATCTATCTGGCCGAGCTGGCGCTGGATTTCGCTCAGCGTCATCTGGCTCAGGGCGGGCGTTTCCTCGTCAAGGTATTCCAGGGGCAGGGCTTCGAGGAATTTCGCAAGGCTGTGGAGGCGAGTTTTAAAACTGTCGTTGTACGCAAGCCCCAGGCATCGCGGGGACGAAGTGCCGAAGTCTACTTGCTTGGATCAGGGAAGCGCATCTGATGTTGCTGATCCACGGCAGACACTGAAAAGTGTGTTCCATCAAAGATCATCCTGGCTCTTATGCGATATCGGCTTCGAGCGTGTTGAGGCCACGGTGCCCCGCTGTGGGCACAATCTGGCCGTCCAGACCTTGCTCGGCCCAGCGGCAACGTGCCTTGCCCACGGTATTAAAGTCAGGCCCTGTAGTTCGGCTACTTGCCTGCATGTATCCCGGATAGGCCAGTCAGTGTGCTTTTTTACGATTTTCTGCCGTTTCAATTTCTCTCTGGGGTTCAAAGCCGGCATCGCGCACAGTGCCACTCAGAATCCCGGCGGTCATGGCAGGACAGCTGCTTGCCGCAAGCTCCCTCGCGTCGAGCGGAGGTAGCGACTTTTTGGGGCTTTTTTGCGATTGATATTTACTATCGTGAGGATGATTTGATCCGCCGAACGATCGGACTTAGAATCGGTCCACTATGCTATGGCCCCTGTCGGGCCTTCAAGGAATCGCGTTGAACAATTTATTCAAGAATCTTGCGATCTGGTTGGTGATCGGCGTTGTGCTGATGACTGTATTCAACCAGTTCAACAACCGTCAGGCCGCCCAGAACTCGGTCGAGTACTCGCAGTTTATGGAGGACGCGAAGCAAGGCAAGATCGCCAAGGCTATCGTCGATGGGCGGACAGTGCGTGCTTCGACGCAGGATGGCCGGCAGATCACGGTCTACACCCCCGGCGTGCAGGACATCTGGATGGTCGGTGACCTGATGCGCTATGGCGTAAAGGTCACGGCTGCGAAGCCAGAGGAGGAGCAATCCTTCCTGATGAACATATTCGTGTCGTGGTTTCCGATGGTTCTCTTGATTGGCGTGTGGGTCTTCTTCATGCGCCAGATGCAGGGTGGCGGGCGCGGCGGTGCATTTTCCTTTGGCAAGTCCAAAGCCAAGATGCTCGACGATACGGCAAACACGGTGACCTTCGCCGACGTGGCCGGCTGTGATGAGGCCAAGGAAGAGGTTGGCGAACTTGTAGAGTTCCTGCGTGATCCGACCAAGTTCCAGAAGCTTGGCGGGCACATCCCCAAGGGTGTGTTGATGGTCGGCTCGCCGGGTACCGGCAAAACGCTGCTCGCCAAGGCCATTGCAGGTGAGGCGAAAGTGCCGTTCTTCTCGATTTCGGGTTCCGATTTCGTAGAAATGTTTGTCGGCGTTGGCGCGGCCCGCGTACGTGACATGTTCGAGCAGGCCAAGAAGCAGGCTCCGTGCATTATTTTTATCGATGAAATCGATGCGGTTGGCCGGCAGCGTGGTGCGGGTCTCGGCGGAGGCAATGACGAGCGTGAGCAAACCCTCAACCAGTTGCTTGTCGAAATGGACGGATTTGAAGGTGTGTCCGGTGTCATCGTGATCGCAGCGACCAACCGGCCCGATGTGCTTGATCCGGCCCTGCTGCGTCCGGGCCGTTTCGACCGTCAGGTAGTCGTTCCCCTGCCCGACATTCGTGGCCGTGAGCAGATCCTGCGCGTGCACATGCGCAAGGTGCCCATTGCGCCTGACGTTGATGCCATGATTCTGGCGCGTGGCTGCCCCGGGTTCGCTGGCGCCGATCTCGCCAACCTTGTGAATGAAGCGGCCCTGTTCGCAGCTCGGGGTAACAAGCGTCTTGTGGATATGGATGATTTTGAGCGCGCGAAGGACAAGATCATGATGGGCGCGGAGCGTCGTTCCATGGTCATGCCTGAGGAAGAGCGTCGTAACACCGCGTACCACGAGTCGGGCCACGCGGTTGTCGCCAAATGTCTGACCAAGACCGACCCAGTCCACAAGGTTACGATTATTCCGCGTGGGCGAGCTTTGGGCGTCACGATGCAGCTTCCTGAGCAGGATCGCTACAGCCAGGACAGGGAGCGTTTGCTTCAGACTATCGCGGTGCTTTTCGGTGGCCGGATCGCCGAAGAGATTTTCATGAACCAGATGACTACCGGTGCTTCGAACGATTTTCAGCGTGCGACCGACCTAGCTCGCCGGATGGTGACCCAGTGGGGCATGTCCGACAACCTTGGACCGATGGTCTACGGCGAAGAGGAGGGCGAAGTTTTCCTTGGGCGGTCTGTTACGACTCACAAGAATATGTCGGAAGCAACGCTGCAAAAGGTGGATGCAGAGATTCGCCGCATTCTTGATCAGCAATACGCGCTGGCGCGTCGCCTGATCGAGGAGAGTCGCGACAAGGTTGAGGCAATGACTGCAGCTCTTCTGGAACTGGAGACCATTGATGCTGATCAGATTAACGACATCATGGCCGGAAAGCCTCCTCGCGCTCCCAAGCCCTCTTCGCAGCCGCCGCGTCGCCCGAGTGACGACTCGCCAGGCGCGGCGCCAACAGCGACTGCTCCCGCTGCTTGATTCATTGAGTTGATTATTCAAGGGGCCGGCTTTTCAGCCGGCCCTCTTTCGTTTTGAGCTTTCCATTATGTCCGGAACTCTTTTGTGTGGTCGTTTCCGTCTTGATCTTTCTCGGCCAAAGATCATGGCGATCATCAACGTAACGAATGATTCCTTTTCCGGTGATGGCTGCGCCAGTCTCAATGCGGCGCTCCGTTCTGCGGAGCGAGCGGTGGAGGAGGGGGCCGATCTCCTCGATATTGGCGGCGAGTCTTCACGTCCGGGCGCAATGCCCGTGTCGGAACAGCAGGAGCTCGATCGGGTGATTCCCCTTGTCGAAGCGCTGTCTGGCTTTGGAGTCCCGTTGTCGGTCGATACCGTAAAGCCGGCTGTGATGCGTGAGTCGCTGCGTGCTGGCGCAGATCTGATGAATGACATAGCGTCCTTTCGCCAGCCTGGCGCTCTGGAGGCCGTTGGTGCCAGTTCTGCAGCTCTGTGCGTCATGCATATGAAAGGCGAGCCCGGTACGATGCAGCGCGCACCGCAGTATGGCGACGTGCTTGCCGAGGTGATGGCCTTTCTCGACGACAGGGTGAAGGCCCTGCTTGCCTATGGAGTGTCAGCTGATCGCATCCTGATCGATCCCGGTTTCGGATTCGGAAAGACGCTTGAGCACAATCTGGCCTTGCTAAGGCAGTTGGATGCATTTGGTGCTGCGGGCTATCCCGTGCTGGTGGGGATGTCGAGAAAGACGATGCTCGGGGCGATCACTGGCCGGGATGTGAGCGAGCGCGTTGTCGCTGGCGCCGCCGCCGCACTTTTGGCCGTCCAGCGTGGTGCAAACGTTATTCGCACCCATGACGTTGGAGTCACTCGTGATGTTTTGCGCTTGTGGGCAGCGCTTGAAGCCGACCCTGCCGAGCTGGTTGCGGCAAAATGCTGAATTAATGAAACGAGTCTTAGTGCGAGGGGAAAATGTCTAGACGTTATTTTGGAACGGATGGTGTGCGTGGTTGTGTCGGTGAGGCGCCCATCACGCCCGATTTCTGTCTGCGCCTTGGTTATGCCGCAGGCAAGACCTTGATTGCCGATGACCATCTGCGTCCTGGCGAACGTCCGGCCGTGATCATCGGCAAGGACACGCGGATTTCTGGCTATATGCTCGAGTCGGCGCTGGAGGCGGGGTTCTCAGCGGCAGGCGTCGACGTATACCTTGCAGGACCCTTGCCGACGCCGGCCATTGCTTACCTTACCCGTGCGCTGCGCCTGCAGGTGGGGGTCGTAATTTCTGCGTCGCACAACCCGTTTCAGGATAACGGCATCAAGTTTTTTTCTGCAGCCGGAACCAAGTTGCCTGATTTCGTCGAACTGGAAATCGAGGCCCGGCTTGATGAGCCCATGGGCTGCGAGCCTTCTTCCCGGCTTGGCAAGGCACAGCGAATTGACGATGCCCGCGGGCGTTATGTCGAGTTCTGCAAGAATACTTTTCCTAACGAGCTCGATCTGCGCGGCATGAAAATTGCCCTTGATTGCGCCCATGGTGCGGCCTACATGGTTGCACCCAAGGTGTTTCACGAGCTTGGGGCTGAGCTTGTTCTGGTTGGTGCCGAACCCAATGGAACCAACATCAACGATAAGGTGGGAGCCACGTCTCCGCAGAGCATTCGCGATGCCGTGCTGAAAAGTGGTGCGGATCTCGGCATCGCCCTGGATGGCGATGGCGATCGCATCGTCATGGTGGATGCCAAGGGCGAGATCTACGATGGCGACAAGCTTCTCTACGTTATCGCCAGGGCAGCCAAGGCGGAAGGGGGCGCTAACGGCGTCGTTGGAACGCTGATGAGTAACCTGGGCTTCGAGCACGCGGTCGCACGTCTCGGTCTGCCGTTTGCACGGGCCAAGGTTGGTGATCGTTACGTGCTTGAACTCATGCATGAGAAGGGCTGGAAGCTGGGTGGTGAAAACTCTGGTCACATCATCTGCCTTGATCGTCACACGACGGGTGACGGGATCATCGCCGGTCTACAGGTGCTGGCGGCTTTGCGCAAGCAAAACACCACACTAGACGCGATGTGCGCAGACTTGGTCTTTTACCCACAAAAGCTGGTCAATGTTCCGATCAAGCCCGGCTTTGCGTGGTCGGGCAACGCGGCGATTTCCGAGGCCGTCGAGGGCGCGACGCGCGAGCTCGCGGACAAGGGGCGGGTGCTGCTGAGGCCCTCTGGAACTGAGCCATTGCTGCGGGTCATGGTCGAAGGAAGCGACGCGGTTATGGTGGATCGTATTGCCCATGGTCTTGCTGAGGTTGTAAGGGCCGCCGCAGTTTAGTTTTGCTGCGGTGCGATATGTAACAAATCTGAAATTTTCCAAAAGTAGAATTCAAACCGGTGCAGTGCTGTTTCGAGCAGCCTGACGCCGGTTTTTTTTGTGGGCTATCCGCCGGATTTTCCGCGGGCCACTCTGAAATGGAGAAATTCATGCAAGGTTTCATTCGCGCCTGTTCGTTCGCTGTTGCTCTGAGTGGCGCCGCTGTCGCTCAGGCGGCTGATATTACCGGTGCCGGGGCGACCTTCCCGTACCCGATCTATTCCAAGTGGGCCGAGGTGTACAAAGCCAAGACCGGTGCAGGTCTCAATTACCAGTCCATCGGTTCCGGTGGCGGTATCAAGCAGATCAAGGCCCGGACGGTTGATTTCGGTGCGTCCGACATGCCGCTGAAGGCGGAAGACCTGGAGAAGGATGGGTTGGTGCAGTTCCCGGCGGTGATCGGCGGCGTTGTGCCCGTTGTAAACCTCGAGGGTGTTACGCCTGGCCAAATGCGCCTCGATGGTGGTGTGCTGGCCGACATCTACATGGGCAAGATCAAGAAATGGAATGATCCGGCCATCGTTGCCCTGAACTCAGGCGTAAAACTGCCGGACGAGAACATCACGGTCGTGCGTCGTGCTGACGGTTCGGGCACCACCTTCTTGTTCACCAACTATCTGTCGAAGGTCAGTGTTGAGTGGAAAGACAAGGTAGGCGCGGGTACTGCTGTGCAGTGGCCGGAAGGCGTGGGCGGCAAGGGCAACGAAGGTGTTGCGTCTTACGTACAGCGTATCAAGGGCGGTATTGGCTACGTTGAGTACGCCTATGCAAAGAAGAACAAGATGAGTCACCTGGCCCTAAAGAACAAGGCTGGTGAGTACGTTCAGCCTGACGATTTGACCTTCCAGGCGGCTGCGGCTTATGCCGAATGGAGCAAGGCTCCGGGTTTTGGGGAGATCCTTACCGAGCAGCCGGGCAAGACCAGCTGGCCGATTACCGGTGCCAGTTTCGTGCTGATGCACAAGGTTCAGGCCGACGTGGCCAAGGGAGCCGAAGTGCTGAAGTTCTTCGACTGGGCGTTCAAGAACGGCCAGAAAATCGCCCAGGATCTTGACTACGTTCCGCTGCCGCCTGCTTTGGTTAAGCAGATCGACACCGCTTGGCGTGCCTCCCTCAAGGATGCTTCGGGTCAGCCGATCCTGAAGTAAATCGGTTCTTTTTCAGCACGGGTGGGTGGGCGTCAGAACCAGGTCGCACGTCCATCCGTAGTTTCTTATTTGGTTTAATCAAACGGTGAGCCGTAATGTCAACCCAAAGTACTGCACTCGGATCAGGCGCTGTGCCCGGTAGGGGCGCACTCGGTCTTGCGAATGCCGACTCTGGCCCCATGCTGCCGGAACCGCCGCGTGATCGAATGCGGGTTCAGCGATTACAGGATGCGCTGTTCCATCAGGTCACTCGTTTTTTTGCATTCTCTGTCTTGGCGATTCTTGCGGCCATCATTGCTTCCCTGCTGTACGGCGCCTGGCCGGCGTTGCAGGAGTTCGGCGCCGGCTTTCCTTTTAGCGCCGAATGGAATCCGGTGGCGGATAAATTTGGCGGACTGATTTCCGTCTATGGCACGCTGAGTACTTCAGTCATCGCTTTGGTTGTAGCCATACCAGTCAGTTTCGGGATCGCGATTTTCCTGACTGAACTTTGCCCTCCTGTCCTGCGCGGGCCTCTCGGCATCGCTGTTGAGCTTTTGGCGGCCGTACCCAGCATCATCTACGGGATGTGGGGCCTCTTTGTGTTCGCGCCGCTCTTTGCCGACTACATCCAGCCCGTTCTGTCGATGACTCTCGGCAACTTGCCTTTTATAGGGGCGCTGTTTCAAGGCCCGAAAAACGGGATAGGCATCCTCTCGGCCGGCTTGATTCTGTCTGTCATGGTGATCCCGTTCATCGCATCGGTGATGCGGGATGTATTCGAAGTGGTGCCGGGCATCCTCAAAGAGTCCGCCTACGGGCTTGGTGCGACGACTTGGGAAGTTGTCTGGAACATCGTGTTGCCCTACACCCGGGTTGGCGTGATCGGTGGCGTTATGTTGGGTCTTGGACGCGCTCTTGGAGAAACGATGGCGGTGACCTTTGTCATCGGCAACGCCCACCGAATCAGTCCGTCACTTTATGAGGCGGGCAACAGCATAGCTTCAACGTTGGCCAACGAGTTCGCCGAGGCTGCGTCCGATCTGCATGTGTCTTCGTTGATCGCTCTGGGCCTGATCCTGTTCTTTGTGACCTTTGTCGTGCTGGCGCTATCCAAGATCCTGCTCATGCGTCTGGGCCGCAGCGAAGGGGAGAAAACCTGATGAGCGACACAACAGTTCTCTACCGCAAGCGGGTGCGGACCAACCGCGTCGCGCTGATGTGCTCAATGTTGGCGATGCTGATCGGCATGAGCTTTCTCGCATGGATCATGATTGTGTTGCTGTACAAGGGTTTCGGTGCATTGAGCCTGTCCTTGTTCACGCAGTCCACTCCGGCGCCCGGATCCGATGGCGGCCTGTTCAACGCAATTCTCGGCAGCTTGATGATGGTTGGCGTTTCGACTTTCATAGCAACGCCGATCGGGATTCTGGCCGGTGTTTACCTGTCGGAATTTGGGCGCAAGGGGTGGTTGGCGCCGACGACGCGGTTCATCAACGACATTCTTTTGTCTGCCCCATCGATTGTTATTGGGGTTTTCATCTACGCGGTCTATGTTGCACAGGTGCAGCACTTTTCGGGCTGGGCAGGCTCAATGGCTCTCGCTTTGATCGCCATCCCGGTCGTCGTGCGGACAACCGAGAACATGCTCAACCTTGTGCCAGGCAGTCTGCGCGAAGCCGCCTCCGCGCTTGGGGCGCCGCGCTGGAAAGTTGTCTTGCACGTGGTTTTGCGGTCGGCCAGGGCTGGCGTGCTGACGGGAATCCTCCTTGCAATCGCGCGGGTTAGCGGGGAGACGGCGCCGCTGCTTTTCACAGCGCTAAACAACCAATTTACAAGTTATGACCTGAATGGCCCGATGGCCAACCTCCCGGTTGTGATTTTCCAGTTTGCCATGAGCCCTTACGAAAACTGGAACTCACTCGCCTGGGGCGGGGCAATCCTTATCACTTTCGGCGTTCTATGCTTGAACATCGTCGTCCGTACCATGTTCCGCAAAAAGATCTAGGAAACTCATGATGCAATCAACTGTATCGACAAAGCGTGAAATGTCCTTTTCGCATTTGCGCGAGGATGCAACGACGGCCGTCGCCCATGGAGCGGAGCCAAAGATCAAGATTCGGAATCTTGACTTCTTCTATGGCTCCTTCCAAGGACTCAAGCACATCGATCTAGACATTCAAGAGGGCATGGTTACGGCGTTCATTGGACCGTCTGGCTGTGGCAAATCAACGCTTCTGCGCACGCTGAACCGGATGTACGATCTCTACCCAGGGCAGCGTGCAACCGGCGAAATTCTCCTGAATGGAAAGAATGTCCTCAGTCCTGATCAGGACGTGAACGCGCTGCGTGCGAAGGTTGGCATGGTTTTCCAGAAGCCGACTCCATTTCCGATGTCAATCTACGAAAACATCGCTTTCGGGGTGCGACTTTACGAAAACCTCTCCCGAGCCGACATGGACAATCGCGTTGAATGGGCCTTGCGCAAGGCCGCCTTGTGGGATGAGGTCAAGGGAAAGTTGAACCAGAGCGGTCTGTCGCTGTCCGGCGGACAGCAGCAGCGGCTGTGCATCGCGCGGGGAGTTGCTGTCAAGCCGGAGGTACTGCTGCTGGATGAACCAACTTCGGCGCTCGATCCGATATCGACAGCCAAGGTCGAAGAGCTAGTTCATGAGCTCAAGAGTGAATACACGATCGCGATCGTCACGCACAACATGCAGCAGGCTGCTCGGGTGTCGGATTACACGGCCTACATGTACCTTGGTGAGCTTGTCGAGTTTGGTTTGACGGACGAAATCTTCATCAAACCCAAACGAAAAGAGACCGAGGACTATATCACCGGACGTTTCGGCTAAAGACACGACTCCGGAATGCAGAGGAGGGCTGGCGCTTGCCAGCCCTTTTTTTTGACCTGAGTGCCCTGCAGCGATAAAATGGAAGAATTTGGCTTCGGTGCTCAAGGTGCGTAAAAAGCTGGTAATCGGAAACTGGAAGATGAACGGCTGTCTGGAGCGCAACGCGTCCCTGCTGGCTGAGCTGCGGTCAATGAGCTGCACGGAGAGGGTTGATGTCGCCGTGTGTCCTCCATATCCATTCATCTCCCAAGCGAAGGACGCCCTGACTGGTAGCGCCGTCTCGGTGGGGGCACAAAACCTCAGCGTCTTCAAGGACGGGGCGTACACCGGAGAAGTGAGCGGGTCGATGTTGTTGGATTTGGGGTGTTCTTGGGTGATCGTTGGTCATTCGGAGCGCAGAAGTGTCTTTGGCGAATCGGATGAAGTTGTCGCCGCAAAGCTTGCGTTGGCTCTGGAGCTGGGGCTGAAGCCCATACTCTGTGTTGGCGAAACCCTCACGCAGCGTGAGGCCGGGGAGGCTGAGGCGGTTGTGCAGGCCCAGTTGGACGGAGCTCTCGCAGTCGTTGGGGCTGCGCTGGCCGGTGATGTCGTTGTGGCGTATGAGCCGGTCTGGGCTATCGGTACCGGCAGGACTGCGACGCCGGACCAGGCTGAGGTAATGCACGCATTTATTCGCTCTCATCTCGAACTCAGCGGTGTCGCCGCGCAGAAGGTGAAGATTTTGTACGGTGGAAGTGTGACGGCCGCCAATGCCGCGTTGTTGTTTGCCAAGCCTGATATTGATGGAGCGCTTGTGGGCGGAGCTTCCTTGGTGGCGGAGAGTTTTTCCTCAATTTGTGCGGCTGCTGCCGCAATCTGAATCGGATTTATGGAGGCGGTGATGGGAAGTGTTGTATTTTCGGTTGTGTTGACGGTGCATGTTCTTGCTGGGCTTGGTGTGATTGGGCTGGTGCTCATGCAGCACGGAAAAGGTGCGGATATGGGGGCCGCGTTTGGGAGCGGGGCGTCGGGTAGTCTGTTTGGATCTTCCGGTTCGGCAAATTTTATGAGTCGAGCAACCGGGGGGCTTGCTGCGGTGTTTTTTGTGACTAGCCTTGGGTTGAGCTACCTCGCGGGTTCTAAGGATAATGTGACGAAGAGCGTGATGGATGGAGCTGCGGTTTCGGCGCCGGCAATCGACCCGGCAGCGGGTTCGGTGGCTCCGGCTGCTGATGGATCCAAGGCCAAGGACATTCCGCGATAAATTCAAGTCTCTCTTGGCGCTGGTGGGTGATTGTCTTATAATGCCAAGCGTCAAATGAACAAGCCGACGTGGTGAAATTGGTAGACACGCTATCTTGAGGGGGTAGTGGCGAAAGCCGTATGAGTTCGAGTCTCATCGTCGGCACCATAAAATAAGCAGGCCGCCCGCACATTGCGGGCGTTTGCTTGCAGGCAGCGCTAATGACTGCTGTTCGGTTGCGGGAGCTCAAGCTATGTTGGAATCCTATTTTCCAGTTCTAGTATTTATCCTGTTTGCTGCTGTTTTCGGTTTTATTCCCATCATTGCAGGCCGGGTTTTAGGCCCAAACAAGCCTGACATCGAAAAGCTGTCGCCATTCGAGTGTGGCTTTGAACCCTTCGAAGATGCACGCATCAAGTTTGATGTTCGCTACTATCTTCTTGCCATTCTTTTCATTTTGTTCGATCTCGAGATTGCGTTTCTGTTTCCCTGGGCGACGATCTTGAGAGAAATTGCTGCCAACGAGTCTATTCGTCTCTTCGGGTTTTTCGAGATGATTGTCTTTTTGGGCATTCTCCTGCTTGGCTACGTCTACGTTTGGAAAAAAGGCGCTCTCGACTGGGAGTGATCTTAGGTATTTCCTAGGCGCACAAATTGTTGGCTAAAGGGTGTTTATGAGCATCGAAGGTGTCTTCAAGGAAGGGTTTGTAACTACTTCCCTTGATACGGTAATCAATTGGACGCGCACGGGGTCTCTCTGGCCAATGACGTTCGGGCTGGCCTGCTGTGCCGTCGAAATGATTCATGCAGGCTGTTCCCGTTACGATCTCGATCGATTCGGGGTCGTGTTCCGTCCAAGTCCTCGCCAATCTGATTTGATGATCGTGGCCGGTACCTTGTGTAACAAGATGGCGCCAGCTCTGCGCAAGGTCTACGATCAAATGTCCGAGCCCCGCTGGGTGATCTCGATGGGATCTTGTGCAAACGGTGGTGGTTATTATCACTATTCGTATTCTGTTGTGCGGGGCTGTGACAGGATTGTTCCTGTTGATGTGTATGTTCCTGGTTGTCCTCCGACTGCAGAAGCGCTTTTGTATGGCATAGTCCAATTGCAAAACAAGATCAAACGTGAATGCACGATCGCCCGCTGACTATCATGAGTGAAAAACTTGAACGTCTAGGCCAAGCGCTGGCTAGTAAATTCGGTGAGAAAATAATCCAAGCGCTGACCTCATGTGGTGAACTGACCATAGTTGTCTCGGCTAAGGATTACTCATCAGTTGCCACTGCGTTGCGTGACGATTCCGAACTTCGTTTCGAGCAACTTGTGGATCTGACGGGGCTTGATTATTCCAGCTTTGCGGGGCGTGATGAAGGGGCGCGTTTTGCCGTCGCCTCTCATTTGCTTTCTGTCAGTAACAACTACCGTCTCAGGCTTCGTGTTTTCGCAGAAGATGACACTTTTCCGATGATCGATTCCGTTTGCGAAATCTGGCCCAGTGCAAACTGGTTCGAGCGCGAAGCATTCGATCTTTTCGGCATCATGTTCAATGGTCATCCAGATCTGCGCAGAATTCTTACTGATTACGGTTTTGTTGGCTATCCTTTCCGCAAAGACTTCCCGATTTCGGGGTACGTTGAAATGCGTTATGACCAAGAGCTCGGTAGAGTTATTTATCAGCCTGTTACGATCGAACCTCGAGAGAACACTCCGCGTATCGTACGTGACGAGAACTATGGGAACGTAGGTCATGGCTGAAATTCGCAATTACACAATTAATTTCGGTCCTCAGCACCCTGCTGCGCACGGGGTCTTGCGTTTGGTTCTTGAGCTGGATGGCGAGGTGGTTGAGCGTGCTGACCCCCACATCGGGTTATTGCATCGAGGTACGGAAAAACTAGCTGAGACACGTACTTGGGTGCAGTCGGTGCCTTACATGGATCGTCTTGACTACGTCTCGATGATGTGTAACGAGCATGCTTACTGCTTGGCAATCGAACGCTTGCTCGGGTTGGAAGTTCCAATTCGTGCCCAATATATTCGCGTTCTCTATGACGAGATCACGCGTATTCTGAATCACCTGTTGGCAGTCGGAACGCACGCGCTCGATATTGGTGCGATGACGATGGTTCTGTACACGTTCCGTGAGCGGGAAGATCTCATGGATGCCTATGAAGCGGTTTCGGGTGCTCGGATGCACGCCGCTTACTACCGTCCTGGTGGAGTTTATCGCGATCTACCTGATCAGATGCCTCAATACGAAGTGTCGAAATGGAAGAATGCGAAATCCATAGCGCAGTTGAATGAAAATCGTCAAGGTTCTCTTCTGGATTTTCTTGATGATTTTACCGCCCGTTTTCCTAAGTACATTGACGAATACGAGACTTTGCTGACTGATAATCGTATTTGGAAGCAAAGAACTGTTGGTATTGGTGTGGTTTCACCAGAAAAAGCTCTTGCTTTAGGCTTTTCCGGTGTCATGTTGCGCGGATCTGGTATCGAGTGGGATATCAGGAAGAAGCAACCTTACGAAGTGTATGATCAATTGGATTTTGATATTCCCGTTGGTGTTGAAGGTGATTGTTACGATCGGTATCTCTGCCGTATCGAAGAAATGCGTCAGTCCAATCGCATAGTTAAGCAATGCATTGACTGGCTCAGAAATAATCCTGGGCAAGTTATTACTGATAATCACAAAGTGGCTCCTCCGTCCAGAGAGCGAATGAAGGGCAACATGGAGGAGTTAATCCACCACTTCAAGCTCTTCACCGAAGGCATGCACGTTCCTCCTGGCGAAGTTTATGCTGCGATCGAGCACCCGAAGGGGGAGTTCGGGGTGTTTGCGGTGTCTGATGGCGCCAACAAGCCGTATCGTCTCAAGCTTCGATCCCCCGGTTTTATGCATCTTTCCGCCATGGATGAAATGTGTAGGGGGCATATGATCGCCGACGTTGTGGCCATTATCGGAACGATGGATATTGTGTTCGGAGATGTGGATCGCTGATCGTCGCGTCTGCTGAGCGTTAAGCTCTTATCGATATTCTGCTTACAGTAGATACCAAAATGCTGAGTCCGGAATCACTGAAAAAAATTGATCGAGAGATCGCCAAGTATCCTGTTGATCAGAAGCAATCGGCTTCAATGGCTGCATTGAGGATTGCCCAAGAAGAAAAAGGCTGGCTCTCTAGCGAAACGATTGAATTTGTTGCGAAGCATCTTGGCATGGCTCCCATGGCCGTGTTTGAAGTTGCGAGTTTTTACAATATGTACGATCTAGCCCCTGTTGGGGCAAAAAAAATCACTGTTTGCACTAACTTGCCATGCGCCCTTTCCGGTGGAGTCCATGCTGCGGACTACATTAAGGAAAAGCTCGGTATTGACTTCAACGAAACAACACCAGATGGTCTTTTTACTCTCAAGGAAGGTGAGTGCATGGGTGCTTGCGGAGACGCTCCAGTGCTGTTGGTGAATAATCACCGCATGTGCAGCTGGATGACTGAAGAGAAAATCGATCAATTGCTGGCTGATCTGAAAAAATGAGTTCTCAAGGGATTATTCTTTCCGGTCTCAATGGCGACCGTACATGGCGTCTTGCTGAGTATGTTCAGCGAGGTGGTTATGAGGCATTGAAAAAAATCATTTCAGAGAAGATTCCTGCCGATCAAATAATAAATGAAGTAAAAAAATCTGCACTCCGTGGTCGTGGCGGAGCTGGTTTTCCGACAGGACTGAAATGGAGTTTCATGCCTAGGGCTTTCCCAGGTGCGAAATATATAGCATGCAATTCAGATGAAGGTGAGCCTGGCACTTTCAAAGATCGGGATATCCTCCGTTATAACCCCCATAGTGTTATTGAAGGCATGATCATTGCAGGTTATGCAATGGGGTGTGAGCGTGGATACAATTATATTCACGGCGAAATATTTGAAGTTTACGAGCGTTTTGAAGAGGCTCTGCAAGAGGCTCGGAATGCTGGGCTGCTGGGTGAAAATATCCTTGGCTCAGAGTTCAGCTTTGATTTGTTCGCACATCATGGTTACGGTGCGTACATTTGCGGTGAAGAGACCGCTTTGCTTGAATCTATAGAGGGGAAAAAGGGGCAGCCCCGCTTTAAACCACCGTTCCCTGCCAGTTTTGGTCTGTATGGTAAGCCCACTACGATCAATAACACGGAAACCTTTGCTTCTATTCCTTTCATTATTCGGGAAGGGGGCGATGCGTTCCTTGCTCTTGGCAAGCCGAATAACGGAGGAACGAAACTGTTTTCGGTGTCTGGTCATGTAAATAGACCAGGAAACTACGAGATTCCGCTCGGTACTCCTTTCTCCGTGCTTCTTGAGATGGCAGGTGGAATCAGGGCAGGGCGGAGAATCAAGGCAGTAATTCCTGGTGGGTCCTCTGCTCCTGTTTTACCTGGTGGAGTCATGATGGATTGCACCATGGACTACGATTCAATTTCTAAAGCAGGTTCGATGCTCGGGTCAGGCGCCGTCATTGTGATGGACGAGACAACGTGTATGGTGAAGGCGCTCGAGCGCCTTTCTTATTTTTATTTCGAAGAGTCTTGCGGACAATGTACGCCATGTCGTGAAGGTACTGGGTGGTTGTACAGAATCATTCACAGGATAGAGAACGGGCTTGGACGGCTAGAGGACTTAGATCTTTTAAATAGCGTAACTGCGAATATCATGGGGCGTACCATTTGTGCGTTAGGTGACGCAGCTTCAATGCCGGTTCAGAGCTTTGTTAAGCATTTCGGCGATGAATTCGCGTTTCATATCGAACACAAGACATGCCTCGTGCCGGCTGAAGTTCAGCGCGAAGGTAGCAAGATTTACGTAGCGTAGGCTCGACATGCTAGAGATCGAAATTGACGGAAAGCAGTTGCAGGTTCCTGACGGGAGTACC
>Ga0209480_10000306_pt1 | contig 41760 bp, 46 predicted proteins | sample JI61114C2DNA_FD_187501 | JGI IMG/M metagenome (GOLD analysis project Ga0209480, IMG submission 187501) | Wastewater effluent complex algal communities from Wisconsin, to seasonally profile nutrient transformation and Carbon sequestration -... | ecosystem: Engineered > WWTP > Effluent > Algae... | reverse complement strand
GACATCTGGGGCAGATGCTGATCACCGATGGTGGAAAACGTCTCGGCCCCAGCTTTGAAGCGTTCAAGAAAAGGTTCTTCACCCCGGTTGATTGGCGTGAATACAAATGGACCCCGCAGCCTGACGCTGAGCAACGCATCTACAAACGCATCGCTGACATCACGCTGACGCTGAAGACCAGCGACTACCTCGATCTGCCAGACGTGTTGTTGGATGATGTCGATGTGGACCTACCGGCAGGACTGATGAAGCAATACAAAGCTTTCGAGAAAGAGATGGTATTGCAGTTGCGAGACGGCACCGTCAACGCTTTGAATGCTGCTGTGCTCGTCACCAAACTTTTGCAGTTCACCAGTGGTGCCATCTACACCGGGGAAAAACTTGACCGAGTTCAGTTGCTTGTTCACGATCACAAAATACAAGCACTGAAGAAACTTGTGAAGGACATAGGCCAGCCAGTTCTGGTCATGTGCCAGTTCCAGCATGAGTATGACAGGCTGCGCAAAGAGTTCCCGAAAGCCGAGTTCATGTGGGATTGTAAAAACCGAGCGCAACAAGTAGCCATGGAAGACAGGTGGAATCGTGGTAAGATTTCCCAGTTGATGGCTAACCCAAAGTCGATGAGCCATGGGCTGAACATGCAGTATGGTGGTTGCCACATCATCTGGTTGTCGCTGACATACTCACAGGAGATGTACAACCAGTCTATCGGCAGGCTTTTTCGCAGGGGTCAAACACTCCTGGTTCACAACCACCGGATGATGTGTCCTGGCACCGTTGACTGGGCTGTGGCTGAAGCACTGCGCACCAAGGAGATGAACCAGTCTGCCCTGGTCATGGCACTGCAAAACCTGGAAGCGTCGAGGGCATTGAAAGGCTCAGGTGGTCTTGGCCTTGACTACAGCTTCGATGACTTCTGCGTGGATATGAGTTTAATTGAAGATATAATGTGACAATATCCTGTTGACTTGTTGGTGCTGCTTGCACAAACTGAAAGCCATGCTGAGTGTAGTTGGTTGCTACGCTTCATGTCATGGTGCTCGGCCCCCCAGTGTGAATGCCCAATCACGCTGGGGGGCTTTTGTTTAATCCAAGCCGAGTTCTTCCTTGGCCCGAGAGTTGGCTTTGCTGCTGATGTTTGACACGATCTTCTTGGCAGCTTCAGGACCACCAGTCTCGAAAGCTCTGCGAACGGCAGCTTCATTCCTGAGCAACGAGTCCACATAGTATTTGCCTGCCAGCTTCACGAACTTCTCCTGCTCTTCAGCATTAGGCTCTGTGCCATCTGGCTTCTCAGTGATCCGTGGAGTGCTACGCACCGTGCTGGTGCTGACGTTGATCGAAGCAGCCTTGACCACATCTGGATCGTCAGACTTCCCAGGCTCTGGGAACATCGACACCAAACCAACGTCTGGAACCTCTTCACCATACGAGTTGAGGATTTTGTCCCCAACATGGACGAATGGCACCCTGCGCATGAGGTTCTGGCCGAAGCCTTCGGCATCCCTTGGTCCGTCAATGAACCTGTAAATCTTGTCGAGATCGACCACGACGGGCACACGCAACATACCACCAACTGGGGATGTCATGACATTCCAGATTTTGTCTGTGTCCTTGCCAGTCATGACATCATTGACCAACTCAAAATACTGTCGGTAGGTGCTGCGTTTGATCGGTGACGACAACACATCCATGACACCAAAGAAAGCTGCTTTGTCAGCCTCCATGGTTTCACCGTTCTTGGTGTAGAGCTGCGGACCAAACCGGATGTAATCTGAAGCATTGCCCAACAGCGAGAACAAACCAGCAAGCTCGGGAATCTGGAGGTAGTTGAAATCTTTCCCAAAGATTCTGACGACCCCTTCCTGCCATTTGCCGGAAGCCTTCATCGCTTCCTTCTGGTCACGGCTAGCCATGGGTGCGTTGCCGAAGATTTGATACACTGGCTCCTCGTCATCTCCTGCGAGTGCTTGTGCCAATGCCATGAGCATCCCATTGGCTACGAGGAAAGCTGTGCCAGCAAAGCCTTTGCCTGTCTGCTGTTTGTTGTAGGCTTCGACATCCCCAAACACTTCTTTGATTATTTTGTTTCTCCGTGACTCTGACGACTGACGACCAAAGGTGAACATGGTCATCGGTGAGTAAGCCAACATGGTGTCAACAGTATGGCCGAGGAACCTGCCGAACAGCAGGAAGAACTTGGCAGCTCTGGTTCCAGGGTTTTGCCCTTTGCCAATCTCCGAGAAGAGCCAGTAGATAGGGTATCCGAAGATTCCAACAGGTGGTGTTTTGAATTGGGAGAATGCAGTAAGCTGCTCGATCCGGCTGATGAGGTCTTCATTCAACCTTTCTTCGATCAATCTGGCTTTGATCTGCACCACACGTTTGTCTTTGTTGGCTTTACCTGGAGCAATGGCTCCTGATTCCTGCTCACGATCTGCCTTGGCTTCTGCAATCTTCTGGTCGTCTGGGTTCTCCCTGACATCCTTCAGCGCACGGGTGTAAGCTTCTGCCGGTTTCATGCCACGCTTCACATACGCAGTTGCCAGCACATCCACAAACCTGTTCTGCCAATCCGTGGTGCCAGACAAAGCTTCAGCCCCATGGATGGCTCTCCATGAGAACAAGCTTTTCATTCTCGCAATCTTACGTTGAGTTTCAGTCAGTGTGATTGTGCTTCCTTTGGGTGTGACGATCCTCATCTTCTGCCCAGGCTGGGCATACTGAATGCTTTGTTCGGTAGGCTTGAAGTCACTCTTCAGGCTAGGTGGTAGGTTGCCAGACATGGGCACCCCTTTGATGCCTTGAACTACCAATGGTAAATTGGCAACGAGATTCCTGTTCGCAGACCACCAATCTTTGAACACCACCTGTGGAGCGCCGAGCTGCGCAGTCCTGGCAACAGAGTCAAGACCAGTGATAGTTTTGAACACACCTGAGAACTGGTTGATGATCGACCCGAAGCTCGACAAAATCCCAGACACATATTGGTCGAAGATAAAATTATCCCATCGTGCGCCAGGGCTGACGGCATTCACCAATGCCTTGAACTGCTCTTCGGCAATCGCTCTGGCATCGCCATAAAGAACTCTCCTGCCATTCTGGTCGAGCTTGTTCAGCTCCTGCCAGATGACAGTCAGTTTGCGAAGCATGGAGTCGGTCAAACCATTCAGCTCAAACGCATTGGCAAATGCATCCATGAACAACTGGTTGTCGAGCACGCCATACTCTTCAGCTTTCAGGAGATTCCGCATGAACTTGCTGAACTTGTCCTTCTTTGGTTTGTTTTGTGGTTTCTCCTGAATCTTTTTAAGCCACGTTTCAATGGCTTTCTTTCGAGCCTCGGCTTTGCGTTCGCTGGCTTTCAGGTAGTCGGAGTAATCTTTCCGTCTCCGTGACTCATAGACAGCCATCTCGATCTGTGCAGCCGTGGTGTCATCCACCCCAGCTTCGACCAGATACTCCCGCAGCCGAAGCATCCCTTCCTCAACAGTGAGTGCTTCTGAGATGATCTGTGTGATGTCGTCCACCTTTTTCTGTGGTGGCGATCCACCAGTGGGCGTGTCGCTCAGCTCATCCAGCATGGAGTCGAGGATGCGCTTCGCTTTTGCGTCGTTGGCTTTGCGAACTGCTTCTGGGTCACTTGCCAGTTTGGCTTTATCAGCAGCCCTTTGTTCGGATTTAGTTTGAGCGTCATCCAGCATGGACTTCAGCGTTCTGCGAAGATCGGTTTCCAAGCCGTCCACAATGCCAGCAGGAACCCCACCGGCTTCTGGGCTACCGGCAGCTTTGATCCTGGCGATGGTGTCAGCCAGCATTTTGTTGGTGAGTTCATACCGTTCGGTGGCTGACATTTTCGCCAGCTTGCCAAGGGTGGTGTCATTCTCGGCCAACTGTCTGTTCACCAACCGGCGCAGGGATGTGTTGCTGGCGTTTGTGACAGCCATGTGTGCCGACACCTGCATCCACTGGTCGGCTAGGTCATTGGCGAATTCGTAGGCTCCGTTGTCGGCATACTCTTGGATTCGTTCAGAGACGAGCTGGTCGATGATTTCAAGCTTGGCCGAACGTAGATCACGAAGCCCAAGCTCCTGAATGATCCTGCGGTAAGCTTCGTCCTTGTCCTTCGCAGTGTCGGCTCGTTCAATGCCGAGTGCATCCAGGGTTTCATTGAGCAGAGAAGAAAGCTCAGACTTCACATACTCATTACCTTGGTTAAGTGGTCCCTTTGGACCCTTCGGTTTACCACGGAAGAATGCATCAGCAATAGCCTTGGCCCCATCTTCCCTGACTTGATCACCAAGCGACTTTTGTTCTGGGTAAAACAAAGCGTTGACCCTCGCCATCACGTCTGATGGGGATTCTTTGTTTTCCAGTTTGCGCTTTACTTTGTTAATCGCAGCCTGGGCTTCTGCACTCACGGTTCCAGCAACAGCAGTGTCGATCTGGGCTTTCAGCTCCTCAAATGGTGGAACCTCTGCCTTGTCCATCTCGGCCTGGGTTTTCTCATCAGCCTCGATCCGAAGAGCAGTCATTGGGTCGAGCACATACTTCCAGTTGTTTAGCTGCCGAGAACCAACACTGGCATCGTTCTGCATGATCTTGACAAGCTCAGTCTTTGTTAAACCAAGCTCTACAAACCTGCCGCTCTTCATGAGATGCGCAGACAGGTTGGACCTCTCATCAGGTTGCAGTTCATATGGGACTTCAGGAGTTCTGCCGGTAGCCAGCAATGTCATGACTCCTTCTTTAGACACCTGACCGAACACAAGATCGTCAATCATACTGTGTGCAGCATTATATGTGGCAGAGAAAGTCTGCACGTCGTAAACAGTTTCAGGCACAGGCACACCATCAATGGTTCTGCCTTCTCTGGAACTCTTCACAAGGCGCATCCCTTTCTTCAGCTCTTCAAAGTTGCGCAGGAAAGGTCTGCGCTTTGAAGCAATTCCAACTGCTTTCTGAAGGGTAGGTGTCTCAGGTGCGCCTTCATTACCAGCACGATTGGAGAACGGAGTGCCGCCAACGAAACCACCGATTGACAGTTTTGGTGATTGCTGAACTGCTGGTTTGCCCATGCGAATGCCTTCAGCCCCAATCTTGACGATACCTGTAGCTTTCAAGCCTTTGATGGCTGTCTTCCATGCTGCTTGAAGATAACGCCGCACACCTTCTCCGAACTGCTTCAGCATGTCGCCAGCCCATTGAGCTGCTTTCTTGCCAGACTTGATGGCTTCGTCTGCGAAGTCGATTAGGTAGGTGAATGCGTCAGCAGTGATGAACCCTGCTCCGATGTCTCTTTTGATGGCTGTGTTTTTGAAGCCTTGTTTTTGTTCAGCCACATCTTGGGTCTGGTCTTTCACCTGGCTTTCAAAGAACTTTTGCAATTCAACCGGCACTTTGCCAGAAAAATCCTCTGAGTACTCAGGCAATGTTTTTCCAACAAACCAGTTTGCGAAGTCGTTTGCCAGTCTTTCTGCTTTGGTGTTTTTATTTGGTGTTTTGATAGAAGGAGGCACTTCACCTTTTGCAAACTTGGCTTCTGTAGGTACCTCGGCAGTCAAGAAAAGTTGATGGGCATACTCATGCGCAGCTATCCACGAAGCCATCAGTGGCGACAAACCTTCGTCCACTTCTATGCCATTTTTGTGGGACAAACCAAGACCTTGCTTTGTGATTTTTGTTCCATCTTTGCTTATCGTGGCTGGGAAAAAACCCAGTTTTACTTTTTTACCAAATAGATTGTTGGCAGCGTCAACTGTGTTCTGTGCCCACTCTCTTATCTTGCCCCTGGCATAATCAATGCTTTCGTCTTTTTTCATGCCTTGAGACATTGAATAATCCACAAGGTCTTTGAAATGCATGTCATCTGTCTCATGACGGACTCTTTGCGTCTTAACATCTTTTGCCAAGGGTGCAGTTTGTGAAGGCTCAATCACTTTAACAGCCAATGGGGTGCCTTCTGCTTTTGCCTTCAGATACCTGTGGTGCCCGTCGATAAGATTGATCTTACCATCTTCACCACGGATGCCAAGCGCAGGCTCCTTAGACTTGGAAGCCAACTGCCACCGCTCAGTGTTTGCCTGCATGTTGGCTTCAGCCCGAGCCAGGTCTTCAGGTATGGTTACAATGTTTTCGACAGGCACCATTTCTGCGCCTTCGACAACAGGCTCATTTGTAGCCGGTGTGATCTTCTCATCTGGGAACTCTACAGGGTCCAGTTCAAACTCCTGTCCTTCAAGGCTCATGGATAAGTCGGGCAGCATTTCACCCTGCTGGACCTCTGGATCAATAACAGCAGCCTTGGCTACCACGGCTTCCTTGGGCTTTTCGACAGGCGCAGCCAGTTTCTTGTCGATGCTCTGTGCTTTGTTCACCAGATCGGTCAATACGGCGCTCTGCACCACATCTGTTTGGTCAAGCTTCTGTGATGGAAATGTGGCTGTTCCCCAAGACCCGTCTGTGCCCCTGAGATAAATGTTACCGTCCTTTCCACGGAGTTTCATTCGCGGTGTCAATGGCACTGAAGGTTCTGTCACCGACACCTGCGGCTGGGCAGAGCTGGGTGTGGTCGATGCTGGTTGACCTTCAGAAGTCTCCCGTGGCTGTGCGAGCCTCGTAAGCACATTTGCCCCACCGAACACAGCACCACCAACTGCTTCCAAAGCTGCTGCTTCACCGACTCCTTCAAGCAGCCCAGGTGTCTTCACTCCTTCTGGTGCCATCGTGATGTCTGCCACATTGCTGCCGATCTGGGCAGTTGCGCCTTCAACAGCTTCTGTGCCTACAGCTTTAACAAAATCAAAACCACCTGACTCGACAGTTTCACCGAGCATCCTTTTGACTGCTCCTGTTTCAGCAACCATGCCGAAGGGCAGCTTTTCAGCCACAACTTCAGTGAAGCCCCCAACCAGTGTTCTGACTTTGGCTTCTCCACCCTCAAGCCCAAGTCTGTCTGCGGCTCTGCCACCTTCTGCTGATCCTGCCAGGAAACCCTGTGACAGCATTGCATTGCCAGCAACCGACGAAGCCTTGGCTGCTCCTGCTGCTTTTGCTACTGCTCCTGTGGCACCACCTAGCGCCATCATGCCGACTGCCTGACCGGCTGCTCCTGCGGCTTTGACAACGAACCTGTCTTGGAACACCGGGTTGATTGGCAAAACTCCTTCAATAGAAGTCTGCATACCGGCACCGGCTTCGGTGAGCATGTCACTGCCGATGATCCTGCCGACACCCTCAACTGGTGCAGTGACAGTTGTAGCCACTCCTCGTCCTGCTGATGCCAGCATGGAAGACACTAACCCCTGGCCTGAGTCGTCTGGCTTCGACACCCAAGCTCCTAGAACGTCTCGCTCAGTCACACCCTGCGGAAGCTCACCAAGCTTTGGTAAAACTACCTTGGTGAAATACTTTTGCTTCAGGCTATCCTTTGCTTCGGCAGGAAGTGCTTGATACTCTGGGCTAGTGGTGATGTCGGACCATTTCATGGTGCGGCATCGTAACTTGGTGTTTACATGCTGTCCAGTTTGTCGTTCAGCTTGTTAAGGAAGGCTTCTGCTTCTGGGGTCATGTTACTTTTTGACCCTTTGGCAGAAGCTTCGACAGTGGCTTTTGCCCACTTCTTAACTTGCTCTGGTGTGGCACCAAACTGTTTGGCGTAGAAGTCAGCAGGCTCAAGGAACTCATCGACTTGGACGGTCGTGGCACCATAATCCACCTCAAGTGTTTTCTTCTTACCAGTTGGTTTTGTTTTACCTTTCAACACTTCCTGAGCGATGTTGACAGCCTTGATTGGCAGACCCTCCGTCTTTGCCAGTTCGGCAGCAAACTGGTTAGCCGTAGCCGTGATGTCTTCCATCTGAGCCAGTTCAAGTTGGGCAGCTTCACCTTTTTGTTTGTTCTGTCGAAGCTCTTCAACAGTCATGCCAATAGTGACATCTGTTGGTGGACCAGCATCTGTTTTAGGCTGGTTGTTTCTCTCGGCTTCTGCTGCGGCTTCTTTTGCCTTTCGTTCGGCACCTAGGGATGGGAACTGACGCTCGGCTTCCTGCATGAACCCTAGAGCCTCAGTGGCTGCGATCCTGCGCTTCACGCTTTCGTCGTCCTGGGCATCATTCGGGATGGATTTACCAGCAGTGTACTTGCCGACATTTTCCAAATACCTTGTGACCACACCTGTTGGGATTTTGTCATCAGTCAAAGATGCTGCCGATTGTGTTTTGTAAGGGTCGAAGTTCTTGGAATGCGTCTCCCATGCAGTCATGAAACCAATCTGCTGCTGAGCATCAAGGTAGCTTCCCGTAGTGTTGTTGACTGGAACGATTTGACCATTCGGCATGACGTTCAGTTTGTACTGAGGATACATGCTCTGGAACTCTTTCAACATAGGCTGGCTGGACCCCATGATGGAAGCCGTGATCACAGCTTGGTTCTGCGCAGCCTTCGTCAAGAGGTTGCGCTCCCCAAGAGTCTTGGCAAACTCAGGGTTGTTTTCAAGCTGACCAAGCATCATCGCTGCCTGCTGCCGGTTGCTTTGAATTGGTGAGTTCTTTGCCACGTTCACCAGACCGTCATACTTGGACAGCCATTGTGTTTGTTGGGGGGTGAAAACCGAGCTGGCTACATTTGCACCTGCCGCAGCCTCTGCATACGCAGGAACACCAGGAGCAGCCAAAGCTTTGTCGGCAGGCACTTCAGCTCTTCTCATACCAACCACTGCTTTTCCGTCGATAGGGCTCTGGCCTGATGGCGAATAGAAATCAAACCTGCCTGTCAGTGGCTTGCCAAACTGTTTGGTAGCTTGATCATCCTGCATGGTCCTGTCACTCCATTTGCGTGTGACTTTGGACCCATCATCAAGAGTAAGCTCGACCATATCATCAGGACGAATGCCAAGCTGTTTGAAGCTGCGCTCAACATCAGGAGACACCGCCATGGAGATTTCTTCCAACTTGTTATCCCAAGCTCCTGTCGGGAATTTGAAATCCCCCTTACCAAGAGAAGCGGAGTCGCCGTAAGGGTCGGATTGATACCCATACGATGTCACTTTGCCAAGCTGTACACCTGGCTTGGAAGACGAATAGCTGGTCATCTCCCCCATGGTTGAACTGAGGAAGTTCTGCTCATTCATGGCACTGCCCAACTCCATTGCGCCGATCTGAAGCTGCTGCTGCTTTTGCTTGATACCGAGCACGTTGCTCATCAGTCCAAGCTGTGCTTCTGATTCACGCAAAGGACGGAGCACTTCGATGTCATACTCGTTCTGCTCCTGCTGCATACCAAATTGCTTTTCAGCAATGTCGAGCCTACGACCCTCATTCTCCATGCCTTGGTTGGCTCTTTTGTTTTGCTGAAAAGCCAGGAACGAGTTGGCGAAGGCATTGGCTACGTCACCACCCTGGACTCCAGGTGTTCCAAGGTCGCTAGGCTGAAAACGAAAAATAGACATTGTAGTTAATGTTTGAAGTTAAAACTTAGAAACCGAGGTACCTGCCACCTGCGTTTGGATCACGACCTTGCTGTGCCATGCCGGTGTAGTATGCGCCAGATGGTTGAGCCCCACCAGAAGGTAGTGTTCCTGCCCCGAACATTCCTCCTGCCCCTTGTCCACCACCTCCGCCACCCATGCCAGCAGCGGCTCCAGCGATGGATGCAATGCCCTGCCACATTCCGGCAGTAGCATTCGCTTGGCCCATGATGGAGTTGGCTTTTGCTGAAGCAGCATTGTGTTGCATGTTGTAGTTCTGAGCTTGTTGCTGACCAGCCACTGAAGCCAGTTGTCCGAACATTGCACGGTAGTTGGCGAAGCCTTGGTTGCTCAAGTCTTCTGTGGTCATGCCAAGATAACCAGTCATGGTATCCTGGACAGCAGTAGGGCCAAGACCTGGAGCCCCTGTTTCCAGAGCCCTTCTTCCGAGCATCGCACGGGTTGGCTCCGACAGCTTGCCTTCCATCTGGTCTTTGACGATCTGGACGCTACGATCACGGAGAATATTGTAGAAGTCTTTGTCGGTGTTCTCGTCAGCTTTGGAAACCCCCAGCAACTGACGCATCGAAGACTCCATCTTGTCCATTTTTTCGATGCCCCTGCCAACATTCTTGAAGGCTTTCCCTGCGGCTGCGGCTCCCTTTTTCTGGGCCTGTGAAGCTGCTACGGTTGCCCCTGCTGCTACGGCTACGAGTGCTGTTGTGACTGCCATGATGGTTAATCCTTTAAATGTTTGATGAAGTGTGTCTCGATGAGTTTGTAACCCAACCGTTTGTAAAGTTCAGCAACTTTATTTGTATCTGGTCCTAACGAAGCCACGATGACATCAGTGGCACCCTCGGCTTCTGCCCAATCTTGAAACCTGTTGAGCATTCCAAAAGCTGCTCTTGAGCCTCGATGCTCTGGTGTCACATACCACATAAGCTCTTGAGCTATTTTTGCGGTAGTCATTAGCTGGCCTGTAATCATGCCGAGCAACGCACCGACCAGTTTTGTGCCTTGGAACAAACCAATGCATGTTTTTCTTGGCTCAGATGCAACCACCACATCCAAAAAAGCTTTCTCACTAAAGACACTTTGAATGCCTGTTTCTGCATGGAACTCCCTGGCTAGTTCAACCAGTTGTCCATGATCCCATGGTGGTATTTGCCGAACGGTGTAGTTCATGGCAGAATATCAAAGAAAATGCTGATGGTTAAACGGCAGTCTTCCGGTGACTCACCAAACCCTTCTTCCGGCATACGGGAGTGAAACCGATCTGTTGGGTAAACCACGACGCGGTTGTAGAATGACTCGCAATAGTCTGTCATCACCCAAGCGTCTGCCGTCTTGCCTTGTTCCTGGATATTTACCGACAAATCACCCATGTCAGTGCTGCCCCAGTTTTCGACTAGCTTTGTCAACGTGCTGGCACCTGTCTCTTTGTGCATCCACATGGCTGTGCCGAAGCCTAGCTGGCCTTTGAACAAGTACACTACAGCAGCCATTTTTGCGCAGGTGTTATCTGCATGAATCCACTGCTGCGTCCGCATGTCCTTGGTTGATGCTACAGCCGCAGCAGCTTTGATGCTCACAGATGTTCCAAAGGCTTCTGATAACTCTTTCTCCAAGAAAGCCAAGGCTTTGTCGTCTTGGATGCGACAGAAGCCTTCATACTTCACACCATCGAATACTGGTGGATTCGTGAAGTCAAGCGATTGGGCAAACTGCCTGATCGGCTCAGGGTCTTCAAAGAAGTTATCAATGATTGTTAGTGTTTGGATCATCTTAGTGTGTAGCTTCTTCCGTGCGTTGATGTGGTTGATACTTTTATGTTCACTTTGTTGTGGTTGCCACTTTCTGCTGAACGGTTTTTTCTGACTGTTGAGTATGCGGCATTCCTGTAGATTTGAAAAGAAGCGTAGTCGTTGGCATCTTTCTTCGCCAATGCCATAGCCATGTCTTCGTAAGCTTCTGGTGACTGAATCAGTGACACATCATTCAAATCATACAGAGGCACATACTGAAGATCGACTTCAGCAAAAATCGTTCTGCATGTTGGGTTATCGACCCGGTAACGTGTGAATGATGGGGACACAATATCTGCCCCCATTGTTACCAACCAACGGACATCGCCAGAATGCTCGTCAAGAGCCCAAAGCTGAACGTCACCTTTTGTTCGTGGCTTCCTGATCATGTCGATCCTGCTGACTTCTCCACGGTGGTATTTGTTATCTCCGCAGTTGAACTGTGGGGAGGTATAACAATCAGCAAATGTGATTGGCACTGTCATCCCTTTGCCTGTATCTGTTCTCAGATCATACCCACTGCTGTCTGCCCCGGTGACGAGTAGTGAGGCTCCTTCAGCTTCCTCACGATTGGAGATTGCGTACAGCAGCCGTGGTCTGTCGATGTCCTGAACCAGTGGGTGGGATGACCCAAGGTTGACCAGCCTGTCGAGACAGAAATTTCCGGCACATTGTTCCCAGGCTACCCCGTCCACAAACATGAAGTTCTGACCCACCACTTTGATGTTGTCATACGCACCAGCTTTGGCGTTCCTGATCCGTTTGATTCGGTGGTCCAATGTGATCTGCTGCGAACTCACACGGATGCACACAAACCCAGTAACAATCAGCTCAGGGTCCGACAGAAAGATTCGGTTGATCTTATTGTATTCCTGCAATGCACGCTCCAATCCAGAAGCGCATGATGGGTCAACGCCAGAGCCGTCGATCTTGCGAGCGACTTGAGGTATGATGTCAGCTAAAGTGTAAAGGGGCATACCCGAAACTAACGGATATGCCCCTTTGGCACAAGAGAGAAAACTGGCTGTCAACCAGAATTAAGGTCTGGCCTGACCACTGGCTGGCAAAACAATCTGCCCTGGTGGTGTTGAGTTGAAAGCTGGTCGCTGCACATTTTGTTGCTGCTCCCCTGCTGGCTTCTTGACTGATCCACCGGGCTGCTGGCCTTGAAGCTTTTCAAGCTGCGTTGTGAGAGTCTTGATCTTCTCAGCCTGCTCCTGCCCAAGTCTGGCATAGTGTGGTCCAATCTGCGCCCACATGCCCCACTGGGCTACCGTGCTGGCGTTTGGGATGCCGGTTTGAAACTCGGCTTTGACTGCTTCAGAAGCGAGCCTGCCGATGTCAGAATCAAACACAGGGAACTCAGTAGCAAGAGCTGATGGTGCTTCATCGACAGCCACCAACAGTTGCCCCTGGAGAGATTTCACAAACGTCTCGCTGGCACGCTTCTGAAACTCTCCACTCTCTTTGGTGAACTCAGCAAGCAGCTCCGTCGGTTTCTTTGGACCTGACCCCTGCAAAGCTTGCTCTCGGTCCTTGGCAAGAACCATGTATTCTTTGGCTTTGGAGAGAATTAGTTCTTTCGCCACTTGATCGACTTCAAGAGCGTTGACGGCACGATGCAGTTCAAGCTCAGAGCGTTTGCTGAAAACCTCGTTAAGCTTGTCTTCCGGCAACTTGGCTTCAGTTGCCAGTTCTTTAGCGGAAGCCAGAATGTTTGCCATCCCTGCATCATATTTTTGTTTGAATGCAGGGGAGTTCTCAAGGTCACGGGAAGCTTTAAGAGAAGAGTAATCCGCCAGTTCCTTTTGATAGCGTTCTTCAAAAGAGGTGAGTTTTGTCTCAGCTTCTTTCAGTTTGGCTTCCAGTTCTGGGTTGGCTGCTTTGCCACCTCCTTCAGCGATTTTCTTTTCCAACTCCTGGTACTTGCTCTGCATGTCATCCAACTGGGATTTGACTGTCAGAGCCTGATCGAAGGCTTTCTTGGTAAGCTCCTTCACTGGCTTGAAATCCTGAAGTCGTTTGTCGCCTTCAGTGACTCCCTTCAGGCCAATCGACTCCATGAGCCAGTCGAAGTTGTCGATTGGCTTCTGCTGTTGCTGCTGTTGCTGTTGCTGTTGCTGCTGTTGCTGACCGTCACCGGCTGCTGGCTTCTGCTGTTGCTGCTGCTGCTGTTGCTGACCGTCACCGGCTGCTGGCTTCTGCTGTTGCTGTTGCTGCTGGTTATCACCGGCTGCTGTCTTGGGTGCCGAAGCAGCAGAGAGGTCGATCACTGAAGCACTTGATGTTCCACCCTGGCCGAAGCCACCTTCTGGGTTTCCTTCAAGAAGAAATTGTGCTGGTCGTAGGAATGACTTTAACATGGTGCTGTTTTGTTGGTTTGTTTACTGTTCTGGTTTGTTGTTCAGGATTGATGTTACCCGACCCAAATGTGATGCGGATTCTTTCTTTTGGACTTTTTTATCTTCAAACTGAGACAAGGAGTCAATCAGTTTCAAAGACAAATGATACCCTTCTGCCATGCCGAGCAGCAGGTTGGCATTTGGACCTTCCGCAAGAGCCAATGGTCTGATGGTGTGAGGCTGGGTTTTTTCGGAAGTGGTCAACACTTCGATGATGCTGCCTCCCCTGAGTGCTGCGCAGAATTTCTTCCCATGAGGTGAATCAAGAAAATCCTTCAATGCTTTGACGGCTTCTTTGTCGCTGCGAAACTCTAGCTCGGTTATTGTGTCAGTTACCATTGGTTGTTGCTGTTAGGGTGCTTCAACAGGCACTGGCTCTGAAAGTGGCAAAGCTTCAATCGCTTTGATTTCAGTATCCGTTATTGCCCGTTTAAGCAGAAGATCACGCTTTGTAGCTTCAGTCAACTGTATTTGCTGACGGCGCGCTTCTTCAGTCCTGCTGATCTGCTCACGCTTGGTTTGTTCTGTGAGCATCTTCTCCCTGTCAGCAACAGTCATGGAAGGGTTGCGCAACTCTTCCATCTGCCTCTGCTGTGCAGCAGCCTGCTCATCCTTCACCATTTGCTCCATACGGCGCATCTGGTTCAAGATGTCTCTCCATGCGTTGCCTAACTCGGCATACAACTGTGCGTCCTTCTTGCTGCCTGCAAGACGCTCCATGTGCTTGACCGTGTGGTCGTGGCAAAGGATGAGACGTTTCAGAGCTTCTGCTGGTGGCAGCACTCCAGACTCGAAGTTGGTGATCACTCCAAGAGCCCATTTGGTGTGCTCCTGAGCGTGAATAATATCCAGGTCGTCGTCCTGCAAAGGCATGGGTGATCCGTTCTCGAAAGCGTCCTGCTCGGTGGAGCAACGCCACAACTGGGCTGACAGGTCACGATCTTTCGCTCCTGCTGCTGGGAACCATTGTTCGGCTAAGTATGGTTTTCTTGTTCTGGCTGCAACCATCATCCGGTATGCTTCACGCTGAGCCGTCACTGGCATGGAAGGGAACAAACCCGACAGGTCTTGAAGTGCCAGGAAAACTTGGTTCGGATCACCATCTCCGAACAGTGTTGAAGCCGCAACGAACTCAATGTTCTTAATGTCTTGCAAGGTGATGTTATCATCCTTCAGCTTTTCCAACATGCGCTCAGCGCAGCTTTTGCCTGGGCATGGTGGGCTGTCTTTTTCCATCAGCTCAACAAGCCTGTTCCAACGGTTCCTGTGGAGCGAAGTCATGCTTCGGTAGAAACGGTCTGACTCATACATGCTGCCACGGGAGTCTTTCTGGTAGCTAAGTTTAGCTTGAGTGGCAGTTGGTATGTTCTGAGAACCACTGACTCCACCGAACGCCTGCTGGTTTGCTGCCAGCTCCTCACGGAACATGCTTGCCAGGGTGACGTAACCTTGAGCATTGTTTGCCAGTGATCCTTGTGGGAACTCAAACTCCTTTGGGATGACTGTGACCACACCGCCGATGGTGATGTCTGACACGTTGTTCACACCGTCCTCTTTGGCACCACGGAGGATCAAACCACCTGTGATGATGGTTGTATCCACGGCTCTGTTTTTCAAGTCGTTCTGCAAAGCTTCGTATGGCAGAACCCTGTGACCGAGCCCCCTGATGGATTCGATGTAATCCTTGCCAACAGATTGTTGCACCACGGAGACGAACTTTGTCAGTTCTTTGTGATCACATTTCCGTCTGAAAACAAAGTCGCCATTCTTTGTTTCTCCTGATCCATCCTTCGGAAGCTTGTCCACCAGGATGCTTTGTGAATAGCTGCCATCGAATTCCTTCACATAGAAGTAGAACACAGCCAAGAAACTGCCGTTGTCTGATGCAAAGTTCAGGTCATTGTCGCGCACAGCCTGCACCCAAGCCGCAGGGTCCGTGTCCCAATTTGTAGGTCTGCCACCAGGAACGCTATCCCACACGCCGAAGTTGGTGATGAGACTGCGAATCTTGGCAGTGTCCCATCCTGCTGTTGTTGCGGCTTCAACATTTTCAGGGTCGAGCTTGGCTATCAAATCCTCAATCGGGATGCTGCCACGCACGGCCAACCATGGCCAATCGTTGATGTTGGTGGAAGCTTTTGGTGGGTAGATGATGTCAGCACGCTGATGGGCTTTGAACTCCCAGTCGAAAGGGTGTTCCATGTGGGCGTAACCAACACCTGTTGAAACCATGTGAAAGCACAGTGACTGGATGCCTGTTGTCCAGGACTCCTGCTCATTGGTGAGTTCAGAATAAGCCATGGCTACTTTTCTGAGCACTTCGCTGGACACTTGTTTACCTGGCTTTGGTTTCAGGTCGATAAGAGGTGAAGGCAGCATGGCTAGGTTGACCATCTGATCGACCTTTTCATTGATGGTCTTCTCTGTCCCACCGTAGTCCACATTGCACCTCCATGCCTCACCGGACTTTTCCATTTCTTTAGGGTCGAGCGGAGGCATTCTGTCGTAAGCGTCGATCACCAACCGATCCTTCAACACAGCATCATTGACCCGCTTCACCCCACTTTTGATCATGCTGTGAGCCTTCATACCGTCGTTCACACGGTATTTCACCTGACCTTCTGGTCCGGTTGGCTTCGGATTGGTTACTGAAAGAGTGCTGTCTGTGTTCATAGAAAGTTGTGTTTCCAACAATGCTCAGGGTATTGTTTTACCTCATCGTCTGTTACCCCAATTTTAAGGACGATAGGCTTCATGTGGACAATGGTTGAAATCTTGCATGAGCACACATCGCAGTGCCCTAGTTTGCTGTCTGCTTGGGTGCTCCTGCCTTGAAGACGCAACGCTATCAAATTGTCTTCTGCATCTGCAATAGCCCCAACTTCTGATTTGTCGTTGTGGTCACATCCTTTGCAAATGGTTGCCCGTTGTTCAGCCATGCTTTGCCCAACGAATGGGGAGGCACCTACAAGCTCAAGACCAGCTATCGCTGCCGCAGCCTTCGTGCCTTTCCAATGTTGGGCTACTGTCCTGGTCATACACCAAAGAAGATGACTGTGTAAATGTCCCAGTTGGGTGCTGATCCGGTGAAGAACCCATCGTTGGCTGTGAGGTCGGGTGTCCCATTGGTGCCGTCGCACACATACCAACCAGCCCTGAAGCCTTTGGACTCCTTGTCGTCGTTGATGTCAGTCATGCTTCTATTCACATGCCGAAGCTCGCCAACGGCTGCACCGATGCACCAGTCGCCGAATTCTGGAATCCAGATGAACATGCCGAGGAACCTTCCGTTGGCATCAAACATGAACCTTGGCAGAGCCCTGTCTTCGACTGTTGCCGAGTCGAATGTGCCTGATGTGCAGGCAAACAAAAACTTCGCAAAGTCAAAGTTCACCTGAGCTGTTGCCAGCCACTTTGAGAGTTCGGCAAAATTCTTTGGGCATGTTTCTTCGGTCAAAGGTTGTGGGATGATCCTGGCTGTGACCGGAAGTGGTGGTGGGGTTCCTTCAGAGAGTGGCATGATGTTTACTGAGCTGTTGGGTTATAACTAAAGATGTCAACTTCACACACTGTTTCGGTGTCGGCTACATCTGGCGTTGCACATTTTGTATTGGAAGAGTCCGACCCATCGAAAACGTCAACAGACATGAACACTTCCTCTAGCTGGCAATACCCTTTGAAAATAAACAATGGGCGTGTGGTGTAGAAGTTCTTGTATTTTTCAGGTGGTGCTGGCAACACAAGTCTTTCGAGCACTCCATCTCTTTTCTGAGACAGCTCACATTTGTTGAATGCAAACTGTGAGTGACCTGTTGTTTTGTGAACAAACCAATCGTGGGGTTGCCTTTCATTCACCTGCCACCTGCCTGTGATTGTCAGGTCTTCATAGATGTTTGAGACACGCATGTTGGCCTTGCCCATAGCTTTGACCAGCATTGAGTCAGTGAAGTCAAGTCGTGGCAGACCAACGATCATTTCTACCGGCTCGTTGATAACTCCCTTTGACGTGACCACCCTGTCATATTTCTGATCCGTCGTCATCTCATAGACACGATTGATGTTGTCCTCATCACGACAGATCATCATCATGGAATCCCTTCCGTTGAAGTTTCCTTTTGCCATCGTGCATACATCCATGCCTGTCCAGAAAACCCATGTGTAAGGGTTGTCAGACATCACATCCATTTCCAAGACGCACAAACCCTGGTGAGAAACCACCATGCGGTTGTCTGAAGTGTACCTGCGCCTTGGGTGTGAAGTGATTAAAACACGATTGTCGAATGTAACAGCTTTGGAATACTCCAACAAAGTCTTGTCCGAAGATTCGATGATTGGCGACAATGCAAAATCAATCGGCATTGGTGAACCAGTCATCATGTTTTGCTGAGCATTCCTGATGGTTCTAATTCTGCCATTTTGGTCAAAGAAAACCACCTCGGCTCCTTTGTCGGCGTATGCTCCGAATGATCCAGACCCAATGCCTTTCAAAACAGTCTGCCCGATGTCCACTGCTGTCCACTGTGTTCTTGGCACAGCGACATTGTAAGCCTGCACACCACGTTCGCAGAACACCATGAGTGGGCCAATGCCTGTGCTGCTGTCTGCATACGGCACAAAAGCCATTCCCATGATCTTGCCCATCGACCTTGGTGGCTCAAAGAAGCGTGCATTCAGATAGTAGGCTGTGGACTCTGTGAAAGAGATGGGTGTCGCTGTTGGGTCCATCTCATGGTTTGAGAAGTACACCTTTCTTCTGTCAGCCGACACTAACGGCATTCTGCCCCACCCGTCGTTCATCATTTTGCCGACTGGTATTTCATCGTCCAGCCTGACTTCAAGTCCATCAAATACCAAAGCCTTTGAAGTCTCACCGTCCTGCACAATGAAATACTTTCCTCGCTGTTGCGTCCAAATATGAGGTGTGAAGCGACTGAAGTATTGGGTCGGCAGCATTGTCACCACGTTGGATGCCAGATCATGAACAAACACATAACCATCTACAATGTAAATGAAAGCTTTGCCGATGTCAGAATCGTAGAACCCAGATCCTTGTGGAACTCCGTTTGAAAACACAAACTGTGCTTTTGGCTCACTGAATGCTAGTGGGATGTAGCTTCTTCCTGGACGAGTTCTGCAATAACCGTTCTTCACTGTGCCATTCACGATGAGTGACATTTGGTCTGGCCGTATCAGACCTTGCGGAACGGTTGCAGCGTTCATACCTCCAGGGCATGAACGCTGCAAATAGAACAGAGGTGGTCGTCCTGAAGCCATTGATTAGAATTGATACCCCATCACGAACACCCTAGCGTAGTTGTTGGCCTTGTTGTTGGCTTTGGTAAACTCCAAAGCCATCTTCGTGCTTGTGCATGGCACCAATGCCGTCATGTGCTCGGCAAAGGAGTAAGTCATGCTCATGATCTCCACTCCGTTATGCTTCACTGTGAATGCATTTGCTGCTGTTAAGTCAGCAGCCACCACTGACAGCCTGATTCTTATAAAAGCGTAGAACGTGGCTGGAAGAAGGTTTGCTGCTGGCAGGTTTGGCAGGTCGTAATAACCAATGACCCCTGTGCCTGGGGTATCCAGAGGTGTAGTAGCCAATGCCGAGCCACTGATGTCCTTTGCCGGAATCTCAGTGCCACCTGCCGCGTTCGGCAAAAAGATCATGCCATTTGTATTTTGCAGGAATGTGTCTGCACCAACCTGATTCCAACGTAGCAGTTGGTTTGTCTCACCGACGATGTACTTGTCCTGGCTGTTCAGGAAACCACGGAGTTTGTCGAGCTGGGTGGCTTCTGTTGAAGAGCTAACGGACTGCGGGATACCGATGACCAGCAGTTGGCCTGGGTTGATGATTGTTCCTGCTGAAATGTTGGTGTTGCGGTAGGTAATCAGGTTGTCTGACACACCAAGGATGTTCACACTACCCAATGGGGCGATGTAAAGATCGGCACCTGGGGATGCCCACAAGTAGGCACACATGCTGTAGAACTGCCCAGTGAGCCCAACACCTGGGACCGTGAAGGCATCACGGACAACTGGTGCTCTCAGGTAATCTGGGCACGCCACGACTGCTGGGGTTGTCCCACCAGTGGTTGATGATGTTGAGCCAGACACTGGTGGTGGGAAAGGCGCATACGCTGGTGCCGTCAAAACTGGTGTTGACGAAGGGTTCAGTGGTGAGGGTGGGCATCCGCAGGACATGGCTTTTTATTTTGAGGATTTTTGGACGATAACTTGGTAGTCCTTGTGAACCACCGTCAGCTCACTGTGCCAGAAGTTCAGGAATGCGTCAATACCTTTGCAGGCTGGTATTTTGGTCTTCCGTTCGTGTTCTGTCAGGAAGTCCCATTTGTAGTCATCGAAGATCATGAACCCTCCTGGCTTGAGTTTCTGCCAAGCCATGATTGCATCAGTCAATGCCGACTTGGCTTGATGATCTCCATCAACGTAGATGACATCAAAGGCGTTGTTTTGAAATTGTGGTATGATATTATGGCTGTAGCCTTGGTGCTTGAACACCGATCCAGGTCTTCCAAGCTGGTTCATCACATTGTTGGTGTTTGACTTGAATCTGTTGAGTACTTCCACTTTGTCCCATGGGTCGATGCAGTCGATGGATGACTCTGGGTGCGTCAAGATGTGCTCAAGGGTCCACACAGCCGAACGACCTTCATAGGAACCAATCTCCAGCCAGTGGCAGGGCTTGTCCTTGAACACCGGAAGGATGTATTTCCTCCAGGCTGGGATTCGATGTGAGAACCAGTCAGAGGTGAATCCTGCCCAGCCCGAAGAGAATTGTGTGTCACGAGGTTGCTGTTCCATATCCGTATTGAGGTTGTTTATTTTTTATTACTTGTGCGCCAAAAAGTGTGGCATCAGAAACTGCTCCTCCACCGTCTTCTTTTCGAGACATAAAGTAGTCTTTGACATAGCTTACCAAATCTTGTGGGGCTTTATCTGTCCATGCCAGCAGCCCATTGTTGTCGATGCTGAGATGCTTTTGAGGGTCAAGCTTCATCAAAGCTTCATTCCTTTTCAGGTACTGTCTGTCAGCAATAGACCCATGCCATTCGTGGTAGAGAACACCTCTTGTGAACGCATACCCATCAGTTTTTGCAGACTCTTTTATCCCATTATACCATGGGAGATAGAAATCCATGAGTGCCTTTGAGTACTTCTGAGTAGGGGGCACCTCACATCCAAGGATGGCACTGGCAATACCCATGTCTCCATTGCCTACTATCAGTCTGTCAAACAGCCCCCCGTGGTCTGTCCACAACGATCTCCGTGCAGCCATGGCGAAGCCTGGGTGGGATAGAGCTGGCAAACCACCTCGCATACGCAGGGTCGATGGCTTCCTGAAAATCTCTCTGCCGTCAACATCTGTCCATGAAGACATCTCGAATGGCTGAACAAACAAGAAGTGATCGAGCAAAACCGATGTCAGCTTGTGCCAGTCTTGGTTGGAGAACATTACATCTGCATCTACCCAGGCCAGCTTGGTGAAGTGCGAAGGAACCAGTCGTTCTGCCATGTTCAACATCCGCTCTTTCTGGAACATGATGTGCTTTTCTTTGGCTTTCACCACCAGCCAGTTTTTGTCTTTGTCAAACTTTGGCTGCTGCTCACCGAGCACAGCCTCAACTCCATACACTGGAATGCCGAGCATCTTCATCATGCGACAAAACCTCAAAGCATTCTGAGCTGGTCTGTTGAAACCTGCCCAGTTGAAGTGGCATGTGATGACGGCAAAATCGCCACAACTGTCAAACTGATGCATTGTTCGTTTGGAAACTTCTGGCGTTGCTGGTGCTTTCTTTTTGCGCCTGAACATGAAAAAGCTCATACCGTAAGCCGGATTCTGGTTTTCACGCTGCTGATGTGCCTTGGCCTTTCAGCGACCTCGATGCCTTCACGACCACCATCGTCGTTGGTGTTACCTTCAACTGCAATGAAAGCCCCATTATTGGCTGGCTTTGTCTTGGCTATTCCTGTGTGGCTGAAGTTGTAAATCAAAATGTCACCAGGGATGATGTCCATGCCTGGGTTGTCGAGTGTATTGGTGCTGGCATCCTGACGAAGGGACCATGCGCGCATGAACCTGACAGCCCCAGTGGTCATGCGTTTGAAGGAATATTTTCCACCTGCCATGGCTTCTCTCATGCACCAGCAAACAAATGCTGCGCACCACGCGCCCCAGTCTTTTTGTTGGAGGTCTGTGGCTGCTTGGTATTGGTCCACTCTTGGCCCCCTGTTGGAGCCCAGTGGTTTCTCTTTCACACCCAATTCTTTGATGGCTGTTGATAAGAGCTTCGCTGCCAATGGTGATGGTTTTGTATTTTGATTCATGGTGCTTTATGGGTATTAAAAAGCCCCAGACGCTCTGTGGCTTCTGGGGCTTTTATCCTACATCCTGGGTCTTGGTCAAGGCACAACTGTCTGCGTGACTGGAGCAGGTGGGATGATTGTTGCGTTCACGCCGTCGTGTGAGACGACTGTTTCACCTGTAGAAAGCAGACCTTGTTTCACTGCGTTTTCAACAGGTGAGCCAACAATGGGCACCTCCTTGGCTGCTTCCTTTTTGAGCAGGTTGCTGATGATCACGGTGCTCTTTTTGATGAGGATTGCAGTGCCGGGTTTGATCGCACCTTCTTCGACACCTAGGTCAACAAGAGCTTCGACAGCGGCATGTTGCTCTGGGGTGATGGTGCATGATGGCGAGAAGCATCCAATGGATGCGACTGCGATTAAGGCGAGAAGCTTGGTTTTCATGTGTTGTTTGGTTTTGGTGGTGTTGTTGATGTGAGGATTTATTATCTTGCAAAATGTTGCTCTACACAATCACTTTTTGTCTTTCACTTCGTTGTGCGCAATCCTGGCTTCTTGAGTCAGTGCGTCCAATGACTGCTTCAACTGCTCCATGGCTGTTGCATTTTTGGCATACAATCCAGCATGAGTTTCCAACACCACCATCATCTTAGCAGTTAGGTCTTTGATGTCTTGGTAGATGTATGTGATGCCAAAAGCCAGACCCAAGGCGACTACAGCAGCCCCACCAAATCGACCTGCTGCCCAAGCTGCTATGCCTGCCCAAGTGTTGGGCACCTGAACAATGGCGGGGGTGTCGTCTTGTGCTACTCTGTGTAGTGCTTTCGGTGGCATTGTTTTGATATTGTGTGAATTCGTTTGGATAACCTTTGTCTTGGGTTTTCGCTTCATTTCAATTTTTGGCGTGCTAACAAAAGTGACTCACTATCAATTTTAGATGTAGTTGGTAGGGAGTTCATAATACTTCCTGGAGAGTTTGAATGTCGCAGATCGAGAGCGTGCCCGATCTCATGCAATGCATAGGTGCGCAGGCAGGATCGACCGAGGGCACGCCAGAACCAGTTTGTTGCCCACCTCTCGCGTGGGTCAAAGGTGATCATCTTCACGGTGTCGGAGGTGTGATCACAGCGCGCAATCTTGGCCGGATAGTTCGGATGCTGTGAGAAACTGAACTGCCAGTCGGCCCGATAATCCTCCGTTAACTCAATCTCTCCTTTTAAAGCCTTACGCCACTCATGCACCGCCCACTTGACGCATTCCTCCTGAACTGGAGTCATGTTTTCAATACGGTAGCGAATGGTGCGAGAGCGTTTCATGCTGTGGCATCGGCTTCATCGCACTTTGCAATGAGAACGGTCAGCATCTCGGCGGCTCCCGAGGTGGCGTTGGCTTGAGCGATGAGCTGGGCGTGTTGTTGCTGGAGCTTGGCGAGTTCAGCTTGAAGATATTCTTTGGTGAGTAGCATGTGGTTAGGTGGTGAGGGCTTTGAGGGCGGCGGCTTTCTGGGCGGCGGTGGCGTCGGCGGCAGCTTCGGCGATTTCGCGGACATCTGCGCGGTCGCGCTTGGTTGTCTGAACGCGCTTTAGTTCTTCCGTGCCAAGGCCGTTGATGACAAGCTCAACGTATTCGGTGTTGGTGAGCACGGTCTTTTGCTGCTCGTTCTGGGGTGAGGTCGATGTTCATGTTATGTGTGCTGTTTATCCGATGATTCCGTAGCTTTTGAGGGCTGCCACCAATCCCCCGAAGGTGTAAGCACCACCACCAAGTCCACCGTCCGACTGGGTGTCGTCAAGCAGTGCGCTACCCACGCCGCCGGATGATATATTTGTGTTGGTGCTTCCCGAAATAAGGGGAGACCCAGCAGCACCAAAAAAAGCCAAGCCGCCTTTTGCAGTGCCAATTTTAACGTAGCCGTCGTTTGCTGATCCCGCACCGCCTTCGAGGATCAAGTCAGCGCCAGCGCCTGTTGTGACATCGTGCGCTTTGAAGGTCTGATGCGTGGGTGTGGTGGCGTGGTTTGCCCCCATCTGGAGGGAATTTTCAAGAGGGCAAAGAAGTCTAACCTTATCAATGCTTGTGTTTGTCCCAATGAGTAATTGGTTTGCGATGATGCTCGCGTCGTTTCCATACGCCCAACCGCCGCAATAAAGTCCATACTGTGTATAGAACTCCATACCAGACCCACCTCCAGAAGCAAGCATAAATGCTCCACCAGAGCCGTTCCTTAACGCAATTCCATCCGATGCATAGCTTTCGATAGTGCCCGTGCTGAGAATTCTGAGCCTGTTGGCATTGTCCAGCTTCCCGTTAAAAATGTCCGCCGTAGAACCGCTTGGTAAATTTACCGCATAAGCTGTGCCTCCAACCGCTCCCGTGAAAGCTGTTGTGCCCGTAGGCTGGATGAGGTGCGCTGGCGCTGAGTTTCCGCCAAAGATTGTGCCCGACAGCAGCACTGGCGGAGTCGAGGCCGCGCCGTTGGTGGAGTTGATCAGTTGGCCAGTCAGCGTGCCGCCGGTGAGGGGTAGCTTAGTTGGGTCTGCACCACCTCCGCCGGATGGTGGACCAAATGCGGAGTTGATAAATTTGTTCATAATCAATCAATGACGAGGTAGAAATCACCAGTGCCTGATGCGTTGCTTGCCATGATCTCACTGGCGTTGGACCTGATGCGAAGACCAACTGTGGCACCGTCAGCGATGGTGATTGAGTTTGACGAATCAGCAGCATAGCTGATGACCAAATCCTCTCCAGTCGAGTTGAGTACCGACACCATGTATCCTGCCACATCAGGCAATGCTGTTGGTGTCGCGGCTGCTTCCACCGTGCGCAGGGTCGATGCTTTCACACCGAGCACTCGGTTAAGGATGCACACGATTTTGTTCAGGAAATACTGCGCCGTCAGGTTCGGTGCTGGGTTTTTGCAAAAGTCAGACATAAATCAGGAGATGGTTAGGGCTGGGGCAGTGCCACGGTAAGTAGCGATGACAAATCCCCTGCTGCCTGCTGGGAACTTGATGGTGTATTGAGGGTAGTATCCCTGTCCTACCAGTGGGTCGGAGCCATCTTCTTCGGCGCTCCAAATCGGTGTGATGGCTGGCAGCGTGAAGTCACTACCGGCAGGAAGTTGGTATTCAGTGCCTGCCCCTTTCTGCACAGTGAGCCGGTTGTCGGCTGCGTATTCGTTGTCGATGGTCGCCTGGATGCTGAGCGCACCGGCAGGGACGGTCACGTTGACTGCTGCACCTTCGTTGAAGCCGTGCTGCACGGTGTCCAATGCCTGCTTGCCGTATGGCGCGACGTTCACCCGGCTGGCAATCAAGCCAAGCCATGCGTTGACATCACAAATCTTGGTGAAGATGGAAGAAGCCCAGTCGAACCAAGTTAGCCCACGTTGTTCGCAAGGGGCTGCTGCGGGTTTACATTCAGGCATTGTATTTAGAATTGAGTTTTATTGAAAAGAAAAACGGGGGCACCACCAGTTTGTTTGGCGATGCCCCCGTAATTTGTTACCAAGGGCTAGTTCAGCTTATGAAGCTGCGCACACGCCTTGAGTGCCGAACGCCAGGGTGTTCGTGTTGACGATGCCGTCGTCGTAAACCACTGCGCCATTGACGTAGATCGTGGCACCTGTGATCTGGATGGTCCACTCGAAACCATCCTTCGTGACGACTGCTGTTCCGCCACCGTTGGCTGCGAGGAACACGTTGATCGCACTCTGAAGCGTTGCTGCCGCCGTGTAGTTTGTGACACTGATAGTGGAGTTACCATCACTGTCATTGAGTCCACGGATGTTGTCAGCCGTGAGCACTGCGGTAAGCACGCATGTCTCGCTAGGAGGTGTTGTGTCATTGGAGCAGACACCACATGCGCTGACGTTTGGATCACTGCTTGCTGTGCTGTTTGGCAGGCACACGATGCGTTTCCACGGATCGCAAAGCTCACGGGTTGTGGCGATGCTGTTGAGTGCCGTTGGGAACGAGATGATGTAGTAGTTACCAGCTTGTGGGAACTCGGCATTACCTGCGAAAGCCCAGGTGGAGACGATGGCACCGACAGGGTATTTTTCACCCTTCTCAGTTTCCATGAACAGCGTGTAGCCATCTGGACATGCTTCAGGAAGCGTGCCGGTGACGAGGAGCTGAAGCTGACCTGCGGTAGCGTTGGTGCTTACCTGCATGACGTAGTTGCCAGCAAGGACATCCGTTGGCTTGCCGACAAGGCAGACCTGATCGTCGTCGTCACAGGCACTGATATGGCAGGCGAAGTGCATCAGAGCGCGGCCCTTCTGTGGGAACAGGCTCATCATTCCTCCCATGAAGTCTGCCATGAACTGCACAGTTTTCTTCTTGGGGTCTTCAGGGCAATGCACTGCTTCAAAGTCACCGGAATAGTCAGTGGCTGGGAACCACTCTTTTCCACCGGATGTGACAGCACCGGCAAGAGCCGCAGGTGGGACAAGCCATTCGACGGCTTCCAGGTTGAGCCACATGGTTTCTTCATACAGAGCCACGTTTGGATCGAAGTAATCTGGGTTGCGGTCGGTGCGACTGCCTTTGTCGGTAGCCACGTTGACCGTGCTTGGAATGATGCAATCATCCCAGTCTTCGCCAGCGACTTTCTCACGGAAGCGACGGGGTTTGTCGATCACCAGGAAGGCGTAGCCAGAGAAGGTGACGACTTTGCCGAGGTCTTCGATGTTGAACTCAGCATAACCAGGAAGGCTGAACTCGGCAGAACGGGCTCCCATCAGGGATGCATTCTGCTCCATACGACGCTGCTTCATGCGGTTGAACTGGTTACGGCCAATGACGATCACCTGATAGCCCTTGATAGGCGTGCCGATGTTACCAGCGGCATTTGTGATGCGCTCATTGATGGCATCCAGGTGCTCCACCGTGAGGAAGGTGGTTGGACGGGCGAACGATGGATACTGACCGAGCTGTTCTGGGTGCTTCCACACGTTGGACAGGATGGTGCAGAACACCGACTTCTGGTAGCTGGCCTTGAGCCAGTTATCCCAGACGCCGACGGTGACGTTGCGCATCGCCATCATGATCTGCATGAGCTGGTCCATGAACTTCGTCTTGAAAACGATGTCCACTTTGCAGAACGAAGGCGACTTGTAGCCGACTTGACTCAAGCAGCCATGCACCGTGCGAGAGCCGTAGGTGAACGAGCGGTAGGTATTGCAACACGCGGAGTTGCCTGGGTAGTTGGACTTGACCGGATTCCAGCCGAGTCCATCCAGTTCGTTCGGGCTGGTGACTTCAAGGATGGCGCGAGTGATAGAATCACCCATGCCTTCGGGGAAGAGTTTCTTGGTGCCTTCAAGAAGGCGGATCATGGGGGTAGCAGAACGGATACCTCCGTAGATGAAGGACGTGATGATGCCCTTCTGCTCGATGAAGTTTGTGATCGTCTGGTCCTGGTCATCGCATACCAGTGCCGACAGTGCGCAGTCGTTAGCCATATAAGTAGGGGTGTAGTTGAGGTGGGTTTTTCGTTGACAGGTCGTAAGACCGGGTGTGCGCAGGCATAGCTTGCGCTTTGAGGGAACCCTGAAGCTGTTTGCTCCATAGAATCCCTGAGACGGGTTTTACCGTTTCGATGCGAGGCTGCATCCTTTTAAACCTCTGGTCGTTAGGACGACCACACCCCGGCTTGGCAACACCGGCTGAAACCGTTGCAAGCTTGTGTAAATTACTAAAGAAAGTCAACAACAATTTTTATTGTAGCATTCTGTTACAACCCCAATTACAATGTCTCCCCTATGCAAACCATACTTACAATCCATCAATTCGTAACCACACACATCAACATCGCTATCACTGTGTTCGCACTGTTCGGCATTCTGCTGCTTACTGTTCTCCTGGCCTTGATCGGCTACACTTTGATCGCACGTCTTTACACCAAGGCGATGCGTGAGATGACACCGAAAGCTTTCTTCCACTCGACTGTCCTGCTGCTCTCGGCAGCTCTGGTCCGTGGACGCTGGGTGGACATGCACATCCTGAAGATCGTTCACCTGCTCGGCCAGATTCGTGAGCTTCGTCCTAAAATGTATGCCCAGATAAAGACGGCTTTGGCCGAGACTGAAAGGGCTAGCGCATCCCAAGCATCCTCGAAACCTTTGAGGACGGGGGGCAGTAACTAGGCTGCGTCTTCTTCAGCATCCAGGCAGGGATGTTCGGCTTTGCATCATGCTTCATCCGAGTGTCCTTGCCTGGAACCAAGATTCTCTTTTCAAGGAACTTGGCGACAGCTACAGCAACAGCATCCAATTCGTCAGGTGACTTGCCTTGGTTCTTCTCGATCCAAGGTTTTTTCTTTTCGGCCTTTGTCTTGCCTCCATCAAGGCTTGCCTCATCGTAACCCCGTGTGCAAAGCTGGTGCTTCACGTCGTCGTCCAGCCCCCATATCAGGTTGTTCTGGATCAACTCGACCACGTTCAACAGAAGCTCAGTGGCTCGATCCTTGTATCGGTAACATGCTTTCTCCCTGACTGCTTCACCTGGGCCAAGAGACTGCATGACCTTGCCTGTTGACACCTGCCTGTCGGTCACAGCCTCTTCAGACCTGACACGATAGACCAGACCCTGGATGCCTAGAGCATGGCTGCATTCTTCGATCATGTCAGCGATTGCCCCCTGCTGTCCTGAGCACTCAACTGACACTTGGTTTAAGTTAGTGATACCCCACCTTTTCAGGTTCGCAGCCACCTGGGTTCCGATCTGCCGGTTTCTATTCGGCTTGCTGATGTCCACAAGCACATGCTCTCTGGTGATCTTCTGCGCTACAATGCCATGGTTGGCAGTCATGCCAACTCCGAACAAATACATTGGAATGGCATCCCCACCGAGGGACACGTCAATGCCTACATGCGAGTCATACCCTGCCGTCCATGGGTGGGTGGTATGCACTCCAATGGCATCCCAGTCCAGGTCGTTGAACAGGGTGAGCACCTGCCCTGCCGGTGGGATTCGACCACGAATTTGTGACCAGAAGTTCTGTGTGTTTTCAGCTCCTGGTATCTTCAGCGCAGACTCAATGTCTCGCGGCTGGATCATGAAGCTGAGCCTCTTGGCTTCTGCCGGTGAGTCGTGCGTTGGGCATTTCATCCCGTCAAAGACTAGGGTGACTCCAGGCTTGTCATCGTGTGATCTTTGAGTCAGCCACCTGTCAGGCTTTTTATCATCAATTTCCTTGGTATCGCCTGATGCTGGTATGGAAGCTTCTCCGAGAGCATTGCCCTTCCATGACATGGGGTTGCCGATGTTGACCTCCTTCTTGTCATGGGAACCCATGAACAAGTTGGTGGCGATGTTGAGAGTGTCCTTCGGCAACGTCTGACCTTCCTCAAGGATGAGTCTTGTCCGTGGTGCATGTGCCCCGACCTTCTTGCCGATGTCCTGCCCTGTGTCCCCCTTGTCAATGGAAATACAAAGTATCCCTCGACGTGAGCCTTCCTTCACTTCAGTTGTAAGCAGAGCTGGCTTGGGCTGCTGCTGAATACGGCCAACCTGAAGCTCCTTCGGCAGTGCATTCCTCCACAACAGAGCCTTGGAGAAACAACGGTCCCAATGCTTTTCCAATGGGTTCGTCACCATGACGACCAATGTGTTCCGTGGATCGGCAATCACATCGAAAAGGCAGAAGGCACCAACGATGCCTGACTTCGTGGTGCCACCAGCTCCCCACACGTTGACCACGGATGTCTCACACCACTCTTCGCCAAAGTCATCGACCCACCTGTGCCATGCGAAGATGTTGTCGGGGAGATACATCTTGATTGCTTTACGAAAGTGCGACCACCTCGACTCTGCGCCGTGCGTCTGAGCACGCAGGTCTTCACGGGCATACATCGCCAATTCGATCTTCAGTGGGTGTGTGTTCGCAGCCCAGGAAAGACCATACTTGTTAATTCGTGATTGTGGTTGGCTCATGCTAATTTACTGGAAAGGGTTGTTTTACTGACCAGTAAAATCCATGGTTTGAGTAAAATCACTTTTCAACTTCCAACTTGTCGCAGATGCAGTCAACAACCCCTTCGACTGTTTTTGCAGCAGACTCGATGTAGATGCTGTTGATGTTGAAGATGTCCTGCAACTCCAGCTCGATGTCGATCACATCAAGTGAATCAACGCCGACTTCGTTCAGCGGTTGTGTGTTACTGACTTCGTTGGTGGTTGTGTTCGCAAGCACTACGCGACGAACTGTTTCTGTGATTTCCTGTCTTGTCATGGTGTGTTTGTTTTCTATTTGTTTGTGGTATCCAACGCCTGTCGCGCAGCCATCACCATCTCGTGGGTGACTGTGGACTTGCCACGCAGCCTGCGGTTAATGGTTGCTCTGCTGACGTTCAGAGCGGCTGCTGCCTTTTCCTGGGTGGCAAACTGAGCAATCATGCTGGCATACTGCTGCTTCAGGTTCTGTGTGGGTTGCTTGGTCATTGTTTTATTTTGCTAAGGTATTCGTTCAGCACTTCAGCCATTGCGAGCTTCCATTCGTCGGGCATCGAATACATCTGCCACTTGGCGGGCTGAAACTTGCGCCCTCTGATGGTGTCTTCCACCGACTGGTGCATGTATTGTGCCTCCACCTGATGAATGATGCTTAGTGCAGTGTGCTGCCACTCCAACGGCATCCGCTCGAAAGTGGTTGTGGTCATCGCCACCACACGGGCGCAGGACTCCTGTGAAGCCAGGATCATTGCAAGGGCATCATGCCCTGGCGTTTCTGGTTCAAAGGTGTCCTGCGCTTTCATGGTGCTACTTGGTTTGTGGATGAAAGAGCGACCTTGGGATGTTGAACAGCTCTATCACACGATCAACCCCGACATCGCTGACAAGGCTATGAACGAGTTTGCCCATGTGCTTCGGGGCAAACCCGTGAGCAATTCGGAACTGAGTCTCGCAGTGTGGTTTGCACTGGCATTTGACCTTCTTGACTTTACCGTGTTGCTTGAGCTTGCTGACCAGGGTGACATACTGAGGGTTGGCTGGTATTGGAAGCATCGCAGCTCGGATGATGAGGCATGTTTTGATCTGGTTCATGTCGATCGAATGTGGTTTGAATTGGTTGTGTTGATCAACCGACTACCTTCCAGCCGATGATGTTGGGGGAATCCCAGATGATGTTCTCATACTGGGCTGTGGCTGTGGTGTAATCCCAAAATTCTGGGGTATATCTGAGAATGGTAATCAGTCTCCCCTTGAACTCCTTCGGGTGATTGGCTGGGTTAATAGAGCCTATTGTTTTAAAGGGGTTCCAGTGAGTGCCAAACATTTCAAAGGTCGGGTATGGCACACCGACTGGTGGCTCACAGGCAGTGTCGTCTGGGATGATTTCAAGCTTGGATGCTTTCTCCTTTTCAACCGTGGCTTCTGTGTTGATGAGACGACTCTGCGCATCGCTGAGCTGTTTGAAAGTTGCCTTCCACTTGTCGTCCAGGTGCTTGATGTGGCGCGACAATTCAAACAACACATGCACCAAGTAGGCTGCGAATCGTTCAGGTGAATCCAAAGGTTCTTCCGAGCGCAGTTTCAACTGGTCAAGGCGCTCTTCGATGAAGCCCACCGACTCCTGGAACGCCTGATGGTTGCGAGCCATCTTTTCCACTGCGTTTGGAAGACGTTCAAAATGGACGCTGCCGGTGAAGGTGTTATGGAACGACAGGAACACCACTGGGCCGAGTGACATCGACACATCGACCAGCACTTTTTCATACTGACGCAGTTTTTCATTTTGCTCGGCTACCTGTTTATGCAGGCTGTTTGCGACCTGATCAGAAAAATGACTGCTTGCCAGTTTCTCACGGAGGCTCATCTCACGCTCCACTGCGCCGAGCACATCCTGATATGCCTGGGTCCATGCTGAATGGGATCGGTCGATCCTGTTGGATGCTGCTGTCTCCCTGGTGTTTGAAATGGCTGCTGTGGAGATGGCGGCAAGCTGCCTGGAGTGTGAGAGGTTCAGGTTCTTGATCTCATCCTGGAGTTGCATGATCTTGCGTCCAGAACGTGTGACGTTGTTCTGAGCTTCACCAAATTTAGTAGCCACATCTTTCAGTTCAAGCTGGGCGTCCACCAACTGGTTGCGCAGGCAGATGTTCTCCTGCTCGATGATCTTGTTTGCAGCCATAGTCTCGCGCAGTTGCATCTCGATGGGTGAGGGTGGTGGCTGGGGTGCTGGGTCGTTCATGATGGTGGGGTGCTGGTTTGATGGATGTTTGGTTTTGGTTACGGTGTGTAACACAATGTTACAAGACTACTGGAGTGTGGGATTCTGTCAAAAAGAATTTATGGGAGACAGGCGGAGTGGAGTGGGGAACAGAGACACAGATGACCTGCTACAGAGGGAATGGGCTACAGGTAATTAAATAAGTAAATATAAAGATACCGATATTTCTAAACTCATGGTTATAACCGTAGGGCCAAAAAATATTATATTCTAAAATTACAAATGTATGCAGGAGAAAATTCAAACTCCGACCACCTTTTTGTTGTAAGCTGGCCCTGCGGTAGCCGAGAAAAAGCTATAGGGCCAGCGATGAGCCCAGGAGCCGCTACTATCACCAATTACATTGCGGCTCCTGCGTAGCTGGGGTGAACTACATATTACAAACCTACAACCATTTTGTGATCTGGCCCTATGGCCCTACGACCGTCAGTATCTTATATGTACATTTTTGAAAAATATCACACCAATTTTTTCTTTTTCTATACTTCCAATTCTGAACCCTATAGGGCCATAGGGCCAGAGTATAATTAAATTGTAAATTGACAAAGTAGTGACTGATCAAATATGCAGGGGGACGAATTTGTTTTCACATACTGAGAAAAACTGGCCCTGGGGGTGGCCCTACGGACCTACTGTGAGCCCACTTTACAATCAAACTGCACACACTAATACCAGTGACTGATCAAATATGCAGGGGGACGAATTTGTTTTCACATACTGAGAAAAACTGGCCCTACGAGTATAACCTTGAGGTTAGAAATAGTAGTGTTCTTATATTCAAAGATAGAATGAGTTTATGTGCATGTGCTCGGAATAATTGAAGGAGCCGAGGGAAAAAGGTGCCGTGAAGCTGAGAACAATTTTTTTCCCTGCTGCTGTGGGGGTTTTAATCAGCCTGGGGTGAACAGATGCAGGTATGCAGAGAGAAAAAGCTTCCTGGTCGATCTGACGCAGAGCAGAGCCATGGTCACTGGTTCGATGTGATTATCGGCTTCTCATTCCCTCGTATGCTCGCACGGGGAAATATAATGTGACGTGGCTGGTAACAATCCGGCTGTCGCGCAAAGCGGGCTGGGGGAGGGGTGCCACACGGTAGCGCCATATTTTTCCCAGGTCTTGACCGTTGCCCAGGTTGCCCAGGTCTTGACCGTTGCCCAGGTCGTCACACTCCAGAGAATCCCAGCAGAGTTTTAGCCGGGGAGAATTGCCCTAGCTGAGTCTCAACTAGCCATTTTAAACCAGGTTTTTACCTGATTACAATCTCAACAAGTGTAAACCGTTGATACTCAACAATAACCAGCTTGTCATTCGGGCTGTTGTTTGTAGTTAAGCTACAATATGTCGTCAATGCTGTGATCTTGAGCGGCTGGCATAATGCGTTCTGCCGTAACGTCAATTTCCAAGATTCCGCTCCAAACTGGGGGAGACTTGTCGTCATTGGCAAGCCTGCGGATTGCACTTTGTTTGATCACATCCAAGCCGGTCAAAGTTTCGACGTGCTGGAAATATGTCCTTTTGATCTTAACCAACTTGTCCAGCTCCCCGGCGTCTAGGTCGTCAGATAGGGCAAGCTGCCGTTCTAGCTTCTCCAGTAGTGCAGTTAGCCGTGGATGTGCGCGCAACTCGCGTTCCCTCGCGTTTCGTGCCACCTCTACAAGCAGAGAGTCTGTTTTTACGTTCTCAGCCTGTAGCAGAGAAGCACGCTGACCGTGCCACTCTGTCAAAACCTCTCTACAGAAATTAAAAGAACACCCGCTTTTCTCTGCCAGTTTTCTAGCACTCCATTTTTCAGCCATGGCGGGGGCTTTGAACTCTATTAATTTCCGCATGGCATAAATGCGGGCTGGGTGTTCGTTGGTTGCCATATAAGCAGGGAAGCAGGGAAGCAGGGAAGCAGGGAAGCAGGGAAGCAGGGAAGCAGGGAAGCAGGGAAGCCGTTTAGCTGGGATGAAGGGAAGCTAGGATGAAGTGAAGAGGTGAAGAAAAAGCGGTGACTCTGCCATTAATAACAGAGTCACCGCTAATCATTAACGCGGAGGGCGGGAAGCACTGCCACTAATCCATGCCCCAGGGCGCGGAGCTGGTGAAGCTTCACCCGAGGCAGTGTCGGAAGTCTCCGCCGTTGCTGATTTGGTGCTTTTCTTCTTTGCCCCTTTTTTAGCAGGGGGCGTGCTTGTGCATGTAGAGCAAGCCATGGCGAAAGGATGCTGGTAATGGTTAAACTGTCAATCTCTCATTTATGATAGCTAAAAGCTGTTTTATCTTAACTCAAAACACAATTTTATCTTGATATTGTTTGGCCGTATGCTTTTTTTCCAGGTCTCCACGTTTGGAGCGTCAAAGTATAACAAACAAAAGCAAATCAGCACATCATGAAAACCGTATTTACCTCTTCAGAACTACCTCACGTTTGGATTCACAAAAAAGCCCCCCATGGGCGCGCCCCTTCGGCCATGTCATTCGATGGCGCTGAATTCCGCTCTTATGCGGCAGTCATTGCCAAGTGGCATATTGCCCCCACTGGGGAAAAGGTCGTGCTTTTGAATAACTTCAGATATTCCAATACGACCACTGGGCACCAATCAACAGTGAGGCGGGCTTGCTCTCACTTGGTCACGCTCTCCGCACCAGTTAAAGACCTTTCCTCCCCAGTCTCCTTTCTCCGCGCTTGCTTGGCTCAAGCCGAGGAACGGTTTAAACATGCAAAGGACATAGAAGCACATCATCCCCGCCGCAAGAGTGTGATTAGTGCAGTTTATGCGGAGGCATTCAGCCTCTATGCTACTGCGCGCAAAACAGCGGAAGTGTTCGCCATTAAAGGAGAGATTCCAGAATCGAAAGCAGAGGAGCAACAGAGTGCGCAAGATGCCGTTGCAAGCTACTTTAAAGCGGCACAAGCCAAACGTGAGAAGAAGGAAAAAGAAGCACTGAAAAAGTGGCTAGCAGGTGAATTTGTCCACACTGCCAGCCTCCCCGAAGGAAAGACCTTTTTCCGAATTGTTGTTTTCCCAGACACTGCCGCAACTCTGCAAAGCTCAAAAGGTGTTTCTATGCCACTTGACGAGGCAAAGCGCGGTTTGGCGTTCATCCTATCAAAAAGGAAGACAGGATGGCGTAAAAATGGCGAACGTTTCCCCATCGCTGGTTATGAGCTGGATTCCATTTCTGACTCTGGGATTGTCGCGGGATGTCACCGCTTTGACTGGCAGGAAGTACGGCGGGTGCTTCGGATGATTAAAGATCATGAAGAGGAAAGCGCGCTCATGGGAACAAACGCAACTCAGAACGGCTAACCATTAACCATTTTACACGCTATGAAATACGATTGCGAATTAACAGACACTTTTTCAGGGGAAGCTAACTATACTTGGGTACGCCGTGCAACCTTTGAAGCCCCCGACAATGCAAGTGACAAGCTTCTCATGAGAAGAGCTAAAAAGCTTTTCGGCATGAATGGCACAAGGGGAAGGAAAGATACGCTAGGCGAAAGTCTGGCGTTCTGCCCATACGGGGCTTGCGTCGTTCTTTTCATTAACCCTAATTATTGATCCATCATGATTTACAAAGCACCTTCAAAAAAGAAGCTTGTGGAGTGTCTGAATATCACACCAGAAAAAGCTGAATTAGTCAGGCGCATTATTCGGGGGGAAGTTTCCACGTTTGACGCTGACAAGTTCCCCAATAGTAACACACATTTTAAAGCGTGTTATCATACTCCTAAAAAGGTGGAAAGGTTGCTCTATTGCTTGAATGAAGTTTTAGAGGGGTTTGGCATTGAATGCATTGGCGAAGTGAAAACATACGGCCCACCTGCCGAGTATATCAACGTTGGGGAAACCTATGCTTGCACGGTCATTTTTAACCGAATCACTGACACTTTCCAGCTCTCTAGCTGGGGAGACTGGCTAGAACGAAACGAGAATAAACCAGCATTTAAAAACTGGTAAACAGATAACCAATAGAAAAACAAAGCATTATGCATACTGAAACAATCAAGTACAAAGGCTACACAGTAAAAATTGCCCAAGATGAAGGGCCGGAGAATCCCTTTGAAGCTTGGGACAGTGAGCCCCCATTATTGACATACTACAACAGTCGGCACGAACACGCAAAAATGTATCAAGATGCCCCCGACAATATCAGGGCAATCTTGCACTTGCTACCGGCTGAAACTTGGGAACGGGGCAAGCGTAAAGCTTTCCTCTCTGAGTTCATCCGCCCTCTCTATTCATGGCGTGAGATAGCCGACACTGTGAAAGAGTACGGGTGTCTGTTTGACGCAGTAAACGAGTTGCTCACATCCTCCGCAGGCGACAAGCCCAGCGGTTGGCAAGATGCTTGTAACTGGTTTGACCTTGCACAAAGCTTGCTCAAGTGGGGAAACATCCCCTGCCTTTATGAGCAATCAAACGGATATTCCCAAGGTGACTCTACTTTGTGCCTTGTCGTATTGACTCCAGATTGGTTCAAAAAAGTGGGGGCAAGTGAAGAGCACGCTAGCGAGATTTGCATGGCAACCATTGACCTCTATTCCGCTTGGGCTTGGGGGGACGTTTACGGTGTGGCAAGCATTCACGCCCCCGGCCCAGATGATGAAGACGGAGAAGCTACCGAAGGTGAAGAAGTGGAGCACGGTTCATGCTGGGGCTTTTATGGCAGTGACCATGAGAAAAGTGGATTAATGGACCACGTCAGAGACTCCGTTGATTGGCACATTGAAAAACAAGCAAAGGAAGTGCAAGATTTAGAGCTTGCCCTTTGCTCCATGGAATAAAATTCAACCGAATCACCATCATGGAATATAAAGAATCAACCGAAGATAAAATTCTGGCGTTTGCCGTTTGTGTCATGCTCGGCACGCTAGCAGCTGTTTTTCTTGTGCATTGTCTGGCAAGGTAAGCACATAAAACAAAGCACGCCCCAGAAAAGCCCCCCAGTTTAAAAGCTGGGGGGCTTTTTATTTTCACAGCGGCAGCAGATCACAGCGGCAGCAGATCACAGCGGCAGCAGATCACAGCGGCAGCAGATCACAGCGGCAGCAGGTCACAGCGGCAGCAGGTCACAGCGGCAGCAGGTCACAGCGGCAGCAGATCACAGCGGCAGCAGGTCACAGCGGCAGCAGATCACAGCGGCAGCCCTGGCGCACGAAAAACTGGCAAAATAAAACAGCTAATTCAAAACAAAATGTTCTTGACCGGCGAAACCATTGCATGTAATAATACAGTTAGCCGCTCACGTTGACCGGCGAAACCACCAACAAAATAAAATCAGCATCCCCATGAAAAACGAAACTAAAGCCATCCCATTCGATCAGCTCAAAATGCCTGATGTGAAAACTGCCACTTTCAAATCTGAAAATGGTGAGCACTTTTTTACCTATGCTCCTGGCATGGATTACCTGGAATTCATGACCAAATTCCCAAACCATAAGCCAGTTTACACGATGCTGGAAAGCTCGGGCAGCTCATGGCTTGAACACGCTTTTATCTTCTACGTTGAAGATTGCTTTGATCCACCTGTGTATCTTCAGTTCGGTTCATCCTTTGAAGATGCGTATGAGTCCTACTGTGACAATGACGATTCTCTTCTGATAGATGAAGCTGACATGAAGGACTACACAGACCAGGACACAGAATACCACGGAAGCTACACATCTGACGGTAAGCCCATCGACACCGAAGCAGTCAAAGGTTTCCAGGTTCGTCTCTCCGCAGTCACATTTTAACTCATCAAACCATGACCACGTTTAAAATCTTCATTCACCCAAGGTTCACACTGAAGCCCTGCGAAAAGATGCTGGCAGAAGAAGCCAGGGGTTTGATCGGCTGGCATTCCTTCTCCACCTGCCCAGACTGCCAGCATACGCCAAACGGCGTTGAACTCTGGGGGGAAAACGGTCACAAGCAGGGATCATTTACCGTGGCACCAACTCAGGAAGAAATACCTGAGTTGGTTAGACGTTTTTCGACTGCCAGATCGAAAGCAGAGTTTGAATTCTCCCAGAGGTCATTCACATACAGAGCTTAACCGGCGAAACAGCAACCCAAACAATACAGCACTATAATGAAAAGGTATTATTATGAATCAAGAGACGGGGTGATCTGTGTCATTGATCGCCACACTGACAAGATTGTCATACGATGCCCAGAGGGCGGATGCGCAGAAGCTAAGGCACACTGCCGAGCATTAAATCGCTAACCTCACGTTGACCGGCGAAACAGCAACCCAAACATTTTAGTTTGACATCACATAAACCATAAACAATCATCCCCATAACATCCCATGAAAAAGCACCACATCGCAACCATCGAAGTCACCACGAAGAAAAACACCAGCCAAACGACTCGCTGGGTTATCACTCAGAACATCCCCCATCCAAGCCTGTCGGGAAGCTATTCCTGCATCTCATGGCAGAATGATGAGAAGCTTCTGAGCAACAAAGAAAACCCGAAGCTGGCAGAAACTTACGAGTGCTATCTTCTGCGCTCTGACATTGATCCCGACAGTTACGAGTTCACTGGCAATCGTAATGATCATGCGGGCTTCAGCCCTGGGCTTGTCTATGATCATGAGACGGGCAGTCGAGTCATGACACCAGCCCGCCCTGGCAGCATCGTCTTCCGTGGCAGCAGCCTCGGGGAGACGACCATCGCGTTTGGAAATAATCCAGACTGGCCTGAGATAAACGTCAGAGACTACGGCCACCGTCCGACTGGGTGCGAGCGTGAGTTCATCAATGATCAAATCGTGCAGCCGCTTCGTGAATTCATCAAAGCACACAAGGCATCGCTTCGTGCCGACGCAGTGGCTAGGCTCAAGAGTAAAGTCGCTGAGCGCATCGACAAGGCAAAGCTTGAACTCAAGCGGGCTGAAGACCAAATGTTGGCAGTGCTGGCTAAGCTGTGATTCTCACGCTGCCCTGGTCACACAAGGCCAGGGCTGAAGACCAAATGTTGGCAGTGCTGGCTAAGCTGTGATTCTCACGCTGCCCTGGTCACACAAGGCCAGGGCAGAAGAGAGCCCCATAAACCACTCTAAATGAAAAACAAAACCCCAACATACACCATCGAAGTCGGTCCAGAAGACCGGCGTTACATGCTCACTGAGAAAGGCAGGCTTGTCGAGATGACCGGCGTTGCCGCAGTGAGAAACTTCCTTCGCAACCGTCAGGGCAGGTATATCAACCCAGTTGTGTATCTTGACGTGGTGAAGGTTGAACTTGAATAATAACCAACCATGTCACCAGAAACAAAATCTTTCTTTGATGCTGTAACCAACCTGACAGGTTGCCCAGTCCGCAATTATTCGGAGGTGATCCAGGTCATCAGCCAGCTCAAGGAAAACCGGCGACACAGCAAACAGTTGGATACCCTTCGCCAGTTGGACGAACAAAAGAAGACCGGCGTTACCACCACTGACGAAACCCTGCCACTCAGGCCAATACCTGAAGGCTATGCTGTTTACAAAGGTGCTCTGAAGCCCAGGACGTTCTTGCCAGGAGCCATGATCTGGCACCCAGGCAGGGAGGAATGGCACAGCCCAGTAAACGGTGGCGCATACGCCATCTGGGGGCAGAACGATTACCTCATCATCCCCACCCGCATAAACTAATTCAAATTTTGTATTGACCAAAATGGTCGGACAACCCAAGATAAAAACCCACACAACAAACCAAACGACAATGAATAAAGCACTCAAAGTAAACTGGAAACAGCAGCCATGGAAATCTCAGACCGACAAGTTCATCGCTGACAAGCTCGGCTGCTCCCAATCCACCGTTCGCCAGAAGCGCAGCGTCCATGCCCCCGGCACCATCGAAGTCCGTGGCAGCAAGTTCAAATTCGACAAGCTGACCGACTCCGACTGGAGCAAGCCGAACGAATCCATCGCTGCCAAGCTCGGTTGCAGCAAGACACTGGTGGCTCTTCATCGCGCCCAGCTCGGCAAGCCGTTTGCTGAACGCCGCAGTGGTGGTGGTCGCAAGGTCACTCTGGACTATTCCAAGTATGACCCATCTCTGACTGCTGCCGTGAATGCCAAGAACCTCGGCTGCTCGGTGAACTACATCACCGTGCTCAAGCAGAAGATTGCCAACACGAAGCCAGAGAAGGTTGTCGAGCAGCCGAAGGCTGAAGTGCATCCTGAGCCAGCAAAGAAGGCAGGGAAGATCGGCAAAAAGGCAAAGCCTGCTGCTGACATCTCCGATTTGGTGTGACCTCCCGCGCACCACCCTGCCTCTTTGGACGGGCAAAATCTCGGCTGGTCGGAACAAAACCTCGGGGGAGGTAAACCGATCAGCCTTTGAGAGAAACTTCCAAGGGGGCAGGGCACCACTTTCAACCTCACGCACCATGTCTAATCTGTCCGAACCAATGGCTAATTATCTTGGCCGAAAGCACGCATCCCTCAAAGCAGCCGGGCGAAACGCCAGAGTTGTCTTTGTGAATCACAGCAGCACTGTCGAGTGCCTGTTTGAAGACGCTCAAATTGTGCGTCACTTCTTCCCTTCGTTGGTCGATTACACGGAGATCAAAGGAAGCACGGCTGCTGACATCGTGCCGACATCGAAGATCAAACTGAAGGATGTCCAGAACGTGGTCAATGACCTGAACAGCAAAGGCTACTCAGTCGCTGTCGTAGAGACAGGTGTGTGCCTCGGTTTCAATCCGAAGGACGGCTGCACCAACGTCTGCATGTTCTATTTCCCAGCGACCGGCAAGCTGGTGCCTTTCGTTAAACCGGCGAAGCCAGCAGTCGATGAAGACGAGTCGTGGATGCTGGTCGGTGACGAGCCTGAAGAGCAGGGGGGCATTGACGAACTGCTATGAAACTAAACATCAGTTCAATTCCACACCCAGATAAGCCAAATCAAATGGTGTCAGAGTGGGTTTTTGAAAATGAATCCGGTGACTTCATCGCTGGTGGGTATTGCTCTAATGAAGAAGCTGCCAAGAGCGATGCAAAAATCTGGTCTGAAGGGAGGGCAAAGTAACAAAGGCATGACCAACAAACTGAAAATCTTGGTTGCTTGTGAGTATTCTGGCGCAGTTCGTGACAGCCTGATTGCTCTAGGTCATGACGCAATATCTTGTGATCTGCTGCCAGCCGAGACACCAGGACCACACCATCAAGGTGATGTTCGTGAAATTTTGGACCACGACTGGGACATGGTGATTGCCTTTCCACCATGCACTGACATCTGCACTTCTGGTGCCAAGCATTTTGCAGCCAAGAGGGCTGACGGCAGGCAACAGGCAGGCATCGACTTTTTCATGCTGTTTGCAAACTGCAAAGCACCCATGGTGGCAATCGAGAACCCCATTGGCATCATGTCCACCCATTGGAGGAAGCCAGACCAGATCATCAACCCTTTCCAGTTCGGACACGAAGCTCGCAAACCAACATGCTTATGGCTAAAAAACCTTCCAAAACTGACACCAACAAAGATCGTGTCTCAAGGAGAGTTCCACGTCACCAAGGGGGGGGGGAAACAAACTCCCGAAGTGGTACA
>Ga0209480_10000305_pt1 | contig 41781 bp, 33 predicted proteins | sample JI61114C2DNA_FD_187501 | JGI IMG/M metagenome (GOLD analysis project Ga0209480, IMG submission 187501) | Wastewater effluent complex algal communities from Wisconsin, to seasonally profile nutrient transformation and Carbon sequestration -... | ecosystem: Engineered > WWTP > Effluent > Algae... | reverse complement strand
TCCGCTAGAAGATTTTTGTGTCGATCTCATTGCTCAGGCCCAAGAGAACAAGATTGATCCATTGATTGGACGAGAGGCTGAAGTAACAAGAACTATTCAAATTCTTTGTCGTCGTCGTAAGAATAATCCGATCTATGTGGGCGAGCCTGGTGTTGGTAAAACAGCCATAGCTGAAGGTCTGGCTCTGAAAATCCAGCGTGGTGAAGTGCCTAAGCAATTACTTGGCGCTGAAGTATTTGCCCTCGATATGGGCTCACTGGTGGCCGGAACCAAGTTTAGAGGTGAATTTGAAGAGCGCCTAAAAGGTGTATTGAAGGCTCTGAAAGCCAAACCAGGTGTCATTCTCTTTATTGATGAAATCCACACCATTGTCAAAGCTGGCTCAGTAGAGGGCGGCTCCATGGATGCTTCTAATTTGCTCAAGCCCGCTCTGGCTTCGGGTGAATTGCGTTGCATTGGCTCAACCACCCATAGCGAGTATAAGTCTGCCTTTGAGAAAGACAAAGCGCTGGCAAGGCGCTTCCAAAAAATTGATGTCACCGAGCCCAGTATTGCTGACACCATCAAGATATTGAAAGGCTTGCAAGGGCACTATGAAGAATTTCACGGTGTTAAATATACTGATGATGCCATTATCGCTGCTGCTGAATTAGCTGGCAAACACATTAACGACCGCTTCTTACCTGACAAAGCTATTGATGTCATTGACGAAGTTGGGGCAACAGTTAAGTTGCTAGATGAAGAGTCGAGGCCAGAGCGCACGGTTACAAGTGAAGACGTAGAAGCTACGGTTGCTCGTATGGCTAAGATTCCACCTAAGACTGTTACCGGCTCTGATAAAGATAGGCTGCGTAATTTAGAGAGCGAGCTGAAGAAATTTATATACGGCCAAGACCACGCAGTCGAACAGTTGGTTAATGCCATTAAGGTTTCTCGCTCAGGCTTGGGCTCGCCTACTAAGCCGATTGGATCATTTCTTTTTTCTGGCCCAACTGGAGTTGGTAAAACAGAACTGTCGAAGCAATTAGCCAAAGTATTAGGTGTTAATTTCTTGCGTTTCGACATGAGCGAATATATGGAGAAGCATACTGTCTCTCGCTTGATTGGCGCACCTCCTGGTTATGTTGGCTTTGATCAAGGTGGCATCCTCACTGATGCTGTGAGCAAGACACCGCATGCGGTGGTAGTACTAGATGAAATTGAAAAAGCCCACCCCGATCTCTTCAATATACTGCTGCAGGTGATGGATCATGCCACTCTTACTGATAACACTGGTAAGAAAGCTGATTTTAGAAACGTCATATTGATTATGACAACCAATGCTGGTGCTCGCGATATGATGGGCGACAATATTGGTTTCCAGCGGGCTGTGGTCAAAGACGACGGACCCAAGCATGTTAGCGATGCAGAGAAAGAGAAATCTATTGCTCGGGGCGAATCTAATAATCAGGGCTTCGGTATGGGCATGGGTCGTGGCGCTATTGAGCGCACTTTCTCTCCTGAGTTCCGCAACCGTCTAGATGCTTGGATTGCTTTCAATCCTCTGACATACAAAGATATTTTGCGTGTGGTAGACAAGTTTATCAATGAAGTTAAAGAACAGTTGATAGACAAGAAGGTCACCATGAAACTGAGCGAAGATGCTCGCACCTGGTTTGCTGATAAGGGCTTTGATAAACAGTATGGGGCTCGGCCGATGGCTCGTTTGATTAAGCAAAAAATTCGTGAGCGCTTGGCTGATGAGCTTATTTTTGGTGTGCTTGAACATGGCGGCAAGGTCTTTGTCGATGTTCAAGACGGCGAATTTAAAATAGATTGTCAAAAAGCTGAGAAAGACGATGATGACGACGAGCCTGGTGTGCCTGAACCCGTTAAGATGCCGAAGAAAACAGTAGAAAAGGAGAGCTAGAGGGTGGATGCCCAAGATCTCTTTAAGCACATAGATGCAATTTTTCAGCTGCAGTTTTTGCCAATTGGTAAAGCCAAAGTCTCGCTCTGGATGCTCATCTATATTGGCGTGCTTGTCACCTCCTTGATTGTGGTCACCAGTCGTCTGCGTGACTGGACAGAACGAGCACTGCAAGCTCATACATCAGTAGATGTAGGCTTGCGTCAGGGCATTGCTGGTATTGCTCGGTATGTGGTGATTTTCTTTGGCTCACTGATAATTTTGCAGACCGCCGGCATCGATTTGAGTTCGTTCACGATGCTGGCCGGTGCTCTTGGTCTAGGTATAAGTTTTGGCCTGCAAACGATTACTACGAATCTTGTGAGCGGCTTGATTATCTTATTTGAGCGGCCCATAAAAATCGGCGATCGCATTGAGGTTGATGGTATCACTGGTGATGTTATTCGCATTTCGCTGCGAGCTACCACGATTGTCACCAATGACAATATTGCCATCATCGTGCCAAACTCCGAGTTTATAAAGGGCAAAGTTACTAACTGGAGCTACAAAAGCGACCGAATTAGATTTACCTATGCTGTGCCAGTAGCTCTTGATGCCGATCCCGTAAAGGCGGCAGAAGTAATTCTTTCCGCTGCCGTGGGGCATCCTGGTGTGCTTAGTGATCCGCCACCAGATGTACTTTTCCTTGAGTTTGGCCAGAACGCCATGAATTTTTCTCTACGGGTTTACACCGAAGATTTTCTCACTAGACCTGGTTCTTTGCGCTCTGATCTAAATTTTGCTATTCATAAAGCATTGAACGAGCAAGGTGTTGGCTTAGCTTACCGGCCAGGGGAACGAGTTGATAATGCTTGAATTGCTTAGCGCTGAACTGCTTAGCATAAGACTACGAGCGCCCAGGCTGGGCTTGAATTTTGTTGCTCTGTCAATTGTCCTTGCTACAGTTTGTCTGGCATTGCCTGGTGCAAGCAGCGCCCGGCCTACTACTACTACTACTACTACTACTACTTCTTCTTCTTCTTCTTCTTCGCGGGGGCAGGCCACGCAATATAATGCGGCCATGAGCTTATACAACACTGCTAATTATGCTCAGGCTCTTTCTGCTTTTGAAGCTATCGCCAGAAAGAGCCCCACAGATGATACGGCGCATTATTACATTGCCCTGTGTTGTCAGAGCCTGCATCAAAATAGTCGAGCCGCCCTTGAATATCGCTATGTAGCTTCGGCTAGTCGCAATCTGCAAATGCGACAAATGGCGCAGAAAGGCTACGATAGTTTAACTAGATTGCAGTCGGCCGCTGTTGCACAAGCCACCCCCAGCTCGCCGGCAGTACCTGTAGGTGCTAGTCCTGCTAGTGCGGTTGTTCGTGGCAGTCGCGTCAAGAAAGTAATCGAGTTTTACACCACATGGTGCCATGTCTGCAACGAGTTCGCTGATACTTTCGAGCGCACTAAAGCTAAGTACAGTGGCCGCATTCAGTTTGAGCAGCTTAATGCTGAGGAGCCTGAAAATAGCGAACTGAAAGCGAAGTATAACGTCAAGGCCTACCCCACTCTGATTTATCTCGATGCCTCTGGTTCTGTCTTGCGCCGTGGTGAGGGGGCGCCCATGGGCCCTAATTTTGGCAACATAATAGAAAGCCTATAGGCGCCATTGCTCTTAGGCGATTTGCCCCATACGGCCTTCTTGATAGTCCACTAGAGCTTGTTTGATTTCAGCTTGATAGTTCATGACAAACGGTCCGTAGCGGGCTATTGGTTCGTTGATCGGTTGGCCGGCAATCAGCAGCACGCTTAGTGGCTGGTTTCCTTCGGCCGAGAATTCAATGGTCTCGCTCTCTTGGCTAACCTTACTATCTTTTGTGTCATGCGATGAGAAAATCACTAATTGATCAGCCTCTGCTATTTTTTCAGCGAATTTTCCCTGGCCGGAAATTACATAGGCTAGAGCCGTGTGTGCCAGAGGCACTGCTTGGCTAAAGCGGGCTCCGGGTTGCAGAATGACGTGCAAGTAGAGAATGGGAATGTGGGTGCTAATCACCGCCTGTTTTCCCATTGAGTTACCAGCAATTACTTTGACCCAGACTGATTTGTCTTCGCTCTCGTAGACCGGAATATTAGCCGACAGGGTGTCTTGATAGCGCGGTGCTGTCATTTTGTCGCTCTTGGGCAAGTTGACCCAGAGTTGAAAACCGTTCAAACGGCCGCCCTGCTCGCGAAAATTCTCTTCGGGCATCTCTGAGTGCACCACGCCAGACCCAGCCGTCATCCATTGCACATCGCCAGCGGCAATCACCCCTTTGTTGCCTGCTGAATCTCTGTGCTCTAGTGCTCCTTCGAGCATATAAGAGACGGTTTCGAAGCCCCGGTGTGGGTGATCGGGGAAGCCTTTGGCGCTGCCTGGGGCGTAGACATTGGGGCCCATGTGGTCGAGTAGAAGAAAAGGATCGATATTGTCAATCTGACGGGTGGGGAAGGGCCGATGAACGATTACTCCAGCGCCTTCCCTGACGGCTTCTGCTGCGACTATCTCCTTGATTGTTCTCATGATTGACCTCTTTTTGGACGAAAATACTTTGATATCAAACTATTGTAGCTGAAAGTGAATTAGTTTGACGTCAAAGTAAATTAAATCGCCAGGTTATTCGGCGCTGATTTTGCCAAAGGGCTAGAATGCCAGCCCGGGTTTAAAACACCCAATACATAAATGGAAAGGCGCCATTACCAAGTTTATACGTCGGTACTTCTTTTGGTTACTGCTGTTGGCGTACGTGCTCGCGAGTTGCGAAGTGCTGTATTTCTGTTTAGGCGAAGAGCGTACGGCCAAAGTCATGCCCAGTCTAAAGCTTGTCAATTTTGTAGTGCTTTTGTTGCTTAACTATTCGAATGCCGCTACATCACTTCCGCAAGCTTTTGCTAAACCTGACTGGGGCTATCTCTTTTTTATATTTTTTACTACGCTCTTTCATTGTGCTACCGCTTTTGGTGCGGGGGGGGCCGATTGCTCGTGTACTCAAGGCCGACAAGGGAGAGCAAGCGGCTCTGATGTTTGGCCTGGGTATGAACAACAATGGTACCGGCTTGGTGCAACAGGTTATCGCTGCCTTAATTGACTTGAGAGTTTTTAATTCTGAACATTGAGAGGGCAAAAAATGTTACTGCCATTTCAGTTAGCGGCATAACATTTGAATGCCAGAATCTATCCTGATATTACATGAGCATCAGACTGAGTCAGACTACGCTGCCATCGAATTGGAGCGCGCTGGCTACAGGGTTGTGTCTGTGCCCAAGCTTTCGGTTGCCATCGCCTGGCTGCGAGTAAACGATCCAGCTTTAATAGTCGCTCCTGTGCATCTTATTGACGACGATGTCTTTGAGCTCTTGCGTTTCGTACGCAGTGATTTTAAGCTCAGGTCTACTAGAATTTTGCTTTGCTGCTCGATGCCATCGCCATTTACCAGTGGCATGAGCCGGACGATTTCTTCTGCTGCAAGGGCGATGGGGGCTAATGCTGTCTTCATTGGCGAGGGTAGCAAAGGTTTTGATCGCAGTGCTTTTTGGCTAACCGTGGCGCCACTTTTGCCAGAAGCTTCGATTGGCAATTTTGCTGCCGGCGAGCTGGGTGACAGCTGGATTGAGCGATACCAGGCTCAGGAGCAGACTTTCCCGCCCGGTGAATGATAAGCACGGCTAAGGCTTGAAAGAGCTTGATAGGCTCATCTCTGAAGCTCTCAGTTAGCTTTTCAGTCTGATTTCAATTTCTAAACCATGGGGGACGCGATTGCGAATGACCATGCTGCCTTGACAGGCGGTGACGCAAGATTTGACTATGGCCAGGCCTAGACCGGCGCCACCGAAGCTGCGACTACGAGAGGCTTCGGGTCTGAAGAATGGTTCACCAAGATGCTTCAGTGATTCTGCTGGCACACCTGGGCCCTGGTCGGCAATTGTAATCACGACTTCATCGCCTTGACGCAAGGCTGTTAGTGAAATCTTTTCTCCGCCACCGTAGCGGATGCTATTTCTAAGCATGTTGCCCACGGCCCTCTCCAGCAGCATATGATCGGCTAAAGGTGCCACTGGTTCCGCTACTTGTAGCGTCACTATGTCAGTCAGGTTTAAGCGCACAAGCAGGTTTTCAAAGAGTGGTTTTAGTGGCACAGCCACTAAGTTTTTCATTGGTCCTTTTAGTTCAGCTTTGGAAAAGGCCAGAAGCTCATTGACTAGATTGTTCATTTCAACCACTTCTTCTCTAATATCTTTGAGCAGGTTTTGTTGATCTGGTGTTGAGCTACTTTCTAGAAGTTCTAGGGCCATTTGCAAGCGGGCAATAGGTGAACATAGTTCGTGGGATATGTCGCCCATTAAGCGTTTTTGGCCAGTGAGAAAGATGTTGATGCGTTCGGCCATAGAATTGACGGCTTCGGCTAATCTGCCAATTTCATCATGGCGATTGCTATTGATCTTGGTGTCAAAGTGGCCTTCGGCAATGCTCTCGGTCGCTCGGGTAAGCTCGGTCAGGGCGGTTGTAATTTGATAAATAAAAGGCAGCCAGAAACAGAGCGAGAGCAGAAGAATTACTAAAGGCGCAAGCAAGGCTGCCTTCAAGTCAATCAGTAAGCTGCTCTGCCAGATATTGTCTGATTGGGCCAGTAATGTGCAGGGAACTGGGTGACCCAGTTCTGGTGACAATACCATCATTCTGGTGCCAATCCAAAATGTATCGGGATTGTTTGTATGAATTAAGAAGCGCCCGTGAGCTTTGAGCAAGTCTGCCGGGGGATTGCCCGGCATTTGGTTTGGCCTGCCATCCAGATTATGTTTAGCGAATTCTAGTGGTGGCCCAAAACCGGGCCATCGATCTGGACCGAAGTCGGGCTCTCTATCTCTAAAGTGAGGTGGCCTATCGGTAAGATTCGGAGGCCCTTGAGGTGGCGGGCGATGCTCGTGAAACGGAGGCCTCATGCGCAGCTTCTGAGCTAGGACCGCTGGCAGCTTGATGGGGTTTCCCCCTAATTCTTCACCATTGCTGTCAAATAAATGGTATTTGACTTGGTAAATGCCACCAAAGTTTTTTAGTATGCTGTCCCAGCTAGTGCTTGGAGACGTGCCCAGCTGTTCGTTTATGGCATCAGCCACTGAGTCAACGTGGCTGCCAGCCGGGCTTTGTAGCAAGGCCTCCCAGCCGATGCCAAATTGGGCATTGAAGCCAATCAATGGCAGAGCGACTAACATTGCTATGTAGGCCGTGAGCAGATAGAGAAATTTTATTGCCAGGCCCTGCTGGCGGGGCATTAGATTGCTAATCTTCATGGGTGTTCCGATTGGTCTATTAGCATGTAGCCAGCGGCGCGCACGGTGCGAATAAATCTAGGATTTTTTGGATCGTCTTGCAACTTCCTACGCAGAGCTGAAATGTGCACGTCGATGGTGCGGTCAAAAATGTCGTAGTTGCGCTCTCTTATTTCATTTAAAAGATGTTCGCGGGTTTGTACGCGACCTTTGGCTTGGGCCAGCACAACTAATAAGTCGAATTCAACTGGGGTCAGAGTGAGCAGCTCATCGCCAAGATTAGCTCTACGAGCTAGCAAATCTATCGCCAGTGGCCCCACGGTAATTTCAGTTTTGTTGCTTTGCTCGACCGCCTTAGTACGTCGCAAGACAGCGCGCAGTCGAGCTAATAGTTCTCTGGGAGAAAATGTTTTGGGCAAATAATCATCGGCGCCAATTTCAAGACCGACTATGCGATCGGTTTCGTCGCCTAGAGCAGTGAGCATTAGAACTGGAATTTGGCTTTGCTCTCGTAGCTTCTTTAATACCGCATAGCCATCGAGACCTGGCAGCATTACGTCTAATATGATGGCGTCAAAGCCATGACCAACTGATAGCTGAAGACCCGATTGACCATCGTGAACGGCGGTGACTTCATAACCGTAGCGACTAAGGTAGTCTGAAATGAGGCGACAGTACTTTTGATCGTCGTCCACTAAGAGCAGGCGGCTGCGTTGGGCCGATTGGCTGTCAAGGCTATTGATTTCTAGATTACTCAAGGCTTGTTACTTCTAGCTACTCATTTACTGTATTCCAATGTTAGCCGATTGCTATTAAGGCGCCTTTACAAATCCTTTAAAGTTGGCATTTTGGCAACATAAATCCTTTACGGCCTTGGTTTTAAATGAAATGGTAGAGACATCGAAGTTCTTTGCTCTGTCTCTTTAGCCTGTTGGAGGAGGATTCATGAAAGCGATTCACGCTTCGTACTTGTTAGCCATTGCTTGCTGTGCCTTGGGAGGTTTAATGGGAGATTTACCAGCATCAGCTCAGAGCGAAGGTTCTAGTGAAGATTTTTTGATTGGGCAGCTGCGTCCGGCACCACCGGAGGTGCAGTACCCTAGCGATAACTCTAGCGATAACTCTAGCGATAACTTTCTAGCCAACAAGGAAAGAATAGAGATTTCTAGTAATGGTCCAGCTTGCGGACCTGTTGGCGGTGGCCTTGGATTTCCAGGCCGGCCGCCAGGGCCAGACCCGGAGTTTCTCAAGACCCTTGGCTTAAGCGATGAGCAGCGTGAAAAGCTGCATGCTATTAGAGCAAAAGAGCAGCTTGCTAGCGCTTCGCGGATTTCGGAGCTGATTAAACTGCGTCATCAGCTTATGGAGACAATTGCGGGTGCTGACAAAGGCGATGCTAAGGCAGATGCGCTCTCAATTCAGCGTCAGATTAATAGTCTTGAGAACGCCAATCAATTAGATCGCATAACCTCTATGCTCGAGGCCAAAGCAGTCTTTACTGAGGAGCAGCAAAAGCAAATGCGTCGTCATATGCTTGAGCATGAGCCCTTCATAGGGCCGCCACCTCGCGGCCCTATGGGGCCAATCGGACCAATGGGGCCCATGGGAGATAGACAGCCACCGGACCGGGGAGCCCCGAGGGTTTAGTCAGTTTTTTAGTCGATTATTTGCTTGGCAATGAAAGCTAGCCCGACCTCTAGCTTTTCGAGGTGCTGATCAACTGTTTTTTGTCCCCCGGCAAATTCATAGTTTTCAAAGAAGGCGAATACTTCTTTGGCCAGTGACTCGTCAAGCAAGCCAGTAACTCCTTCTACCAGTCTGGTCATGATCAGGCTGGGGAAGGTTTTATTGATTTGCTCCCAATTGCTTTTAACAAAGTGCCAGCCCACTTTGCGGCCGTGCGGGTTGAGCATGATGTTGCGCACTAGGTAGGGCGCGTTCTGTCCCTTGACTTCACCGGCTAGGGTCTTGGCCAGTGTCTTCTCTAGCAGGGCGGCATCTTGAAACATTCCCAGGGCGTACATGTAGCGCTCTTGCTCTTGGGGCGAGCTGCCGTTCTTGAAGAACGCTTCAAATTGTTCATAGCGTTTCTGCTCGCCGCTTGACGCCAATACCGCTACAACAGCAGAGAGTACATCTGGAGCTAACTGCACCTCTCCGCTTAAGTGCTTGTCGTAGCGTGCGGCTGCTTCTTCGCTGACATCTTTGTCACCGCCAGTAGTGCCGAGTGTTGAAATTGCCAGCCCTCTTAGTTGCTTGGTTAGCTCGCTTTCTTTCGCTTTGACTTCCCAGCCAAGTCGTTTATAGGTTGGGCTCAATATTTCAACGGTTAGTGCTCGCAGCTTTTCAATTGCTTTCTTGTCGCTGCTGAAGGCCCGATCGCAATATTGCAGGGCGCCAGCAATAACCGACCAGACGTTCTTATCTTCTTCGTCTTTGAACAATTTTGTGAATAGTAGAAACTGGTTGAGCTTAACTGTGCCATTCATAGTTAGGGCCCAGAGATCGCTAGCGAGATTGAAACGCTCTAAAGCGCTCAATTGTGGCAACACGGCTTTGAGGCTATCGAACAGCTCTGAGCTGTAGTTGACGCGATAGAAGCCGCTGCCGCCTGCATTTACTACCAGCCATTCGAGTTCTTTCTCGAAACTTGCTTTGGTTTCGTCTTCTTTTAGCAAGAGAGTTTTTTCAACTAGTTTGCTCTGGCCCTTTAGTTTGGCGCGCATTAAGACAGGCACCTGATAAAGCACTTTAGCAGCATCATTAGCCTTGCTCTCGAGGTAATAAAAGCGTTTTTGCTTGAGGGTAACCGATTTTTTGTCTGCATCTAAACTTGCTGAAATCATGGGATAACCTTCTTGGAATATCCAGGAATTCATGATTTCTTGTACTGGCGCGCCAGAGGCTGATTCTAATGCCTGCCAGAGGTCATTGGTCTCGGTATTAGCAAACTTGTGTTTCTGCAAATAGCTGTTGACGCCGCTCTTAAATTTATCCGGGCCAATAAATTGCTCAAGCATGCGCAATACAGACGCGCCTTTCTCATAGGTTAAGACATCAAACATGCCATTGGCTTCTTCTGGTGCGTTGACCGGAAATTCAATTGGTCGAGTGGCCTTGAGACCATCTGTGGCAAAAGCCATGGCTCTAGAGGCGCCGAAAGATTCCCAGCGCTTCCAGTTTGGTCGTAAATTATCAACTGCCACTAGTTCCATAAATGTGGCAAAGGCTTCGTTTAGCCAAATGCCATTCCACCACTTCATGGTTGTAAGATTGCCAAACCACATATGGGCCAACTCGTGGGCGACTACGTCGGCAACTCTCTCTAGCTCAGCGTGAGAGGCCTGTTCTGTATCGACAAGCAGGGCGCTCTCTCGATAGATAATGGCGCCTACATTTTCCATAGCACCAAAGGCGAAGTCAGGTACGGCAATCATGTCCATTTTGTCGCCAGGGTAGGGAATACCGTAGTATTTGTTGAAAAATGCTAGGGCTGCTGCACCAATTTCTAAAGCAAATTTGGTTAGATGTAGTTTGCCTAAGGGCGCATAGATGCGCATTGGAATGCCATCAACCATCACCGCTTCGCTCATTTCTAAATGACCAACAACGAAAGCGACAATGTACGTCGACATCTTCATGGTTTTGGCAAAAGTTATTGTTTTCTTGTTGCCTTCGATACTTTCGCTTTCAACTGATGTATTCGAAAGTGCTGTTAGATCTTTGTCGACACAAAGAGTCAGTTGAAAAGTCGCTTTGAATGAAGGTTCATCAAAGCAAGGAAAAGCACGGCGGGCATCGGTTGCTTCAAATTGAGTCAGAGCTATCCAGCTTTTTTCGCCATCTTTGAGTGCTTGAGCGCTGCGATAGAAACCTCGTAGCTTGTCATTGATTTCACCGCTAAAATCGAGCTTGAGGTGCCAGGTGCCGGCGGCCAGTGTGGAAGGGAAGACCAAGCGCACACGCTCGTTTTCTTTCTCTATCTTTACTATTGCAGTCTGGCTAGTTTCACTGCCATCTTGCTCGATGCGAGCATTTTCGATTTGCAGATCAATGGCATTGAATAATATTTCGTTGGTGGCGCTGTGGATGGACAGGGTGATTGTTTCACTGCCTGAAAATTTGAAGCTGGCCAGATCGGGAACCAGTTTAATTTCATAACTGATTGGTGAGACTGTTTCTGGTAGGCGATAAGCATTTTCTTTTGCTATTGTGGCCTGGCTAGGTTTTTGATCCGACATTTAAAGCATCTCCCTCAATTGCGCAAGGCATGATATCACGCATGTCTGGCAAAAGAGGGAGTGCTCTAAGCTGGCCATAGTTAAATGAGCTTTGGGCTAAATCCCGATGGCGCTGCGAATTTGGGTGAATAATCCTGGGTTGCCGTTGTGGACGTAGTCAAGGAAACCAGGGCTGTTATAAGTGTTCCAGTTATATTGACCAGTGTAATTTGGATTGTACGATTGCCACTGAGTTCTCATTTGCGCTTCTAGGGCGTCGCGTTCGGCCTGTTGGTAGGCATTGTTGCGACGATTCCAGTTATTGGCGACATAGACTCGTTGATCGTTCCAGTCGCTTGGATAAGTGCGGAAGTTGCGGGCGCGGCGCAAGTCTTGCTTGGCCCACTGTTGTTCTACCCTGTCGTTGACGCCATTGTTATTGCGATCGTTCTTGCGGCGACCCCAACCCCAGCCATGGCCCCTGCCATTGTTATTGTTGTTATAACCACGGTTGTGGTCGTCGTTATCGGCGAAAGCCGGTGCGATGGTCGTCAGCACGATTATGCTGGCAATCATTTTTATCATTGATAAGTTAGCCATGAGTCCTCCAGGGACAATTGTTGGAAGCGTTGAATTTACTTCGCACAGAAACTGTGGACTTCTGCTCGATGTTTTCTTGCTCAGCGGTTTGCTTGACGACCGACATGGCCGATGGTTCCAAATAATTAGTTGTCAGCATCAAACTTCTAAATTAGTCGCTCATATCTATAGATTGCTTAAAGCAAGAAAGACGTCGAAGCGTTAGCATATAGACCGCGTATGCTGATTTAATCTTGGTTTTATAAGTGAGGAAAGGAAAAGCTATGGTAGAAGTGCAGGCTAACGCCGTTGCAACCATTAAGGAATTGGCCAGCCAGCTTAGAGCTGACAGCATTCGGTCTACTACCGAAGCGGGTTCCGGTCACCCCACATCGTCAATGTCGGCAGCCGATATCATGGCTGTGCTTATGACCAAATTTTTGAAATATGACTTCAGCAAGCCAGAGCACCCAAACAACGACCGCTTGATCTTCTCCAAGGGTCATGCTTGCCCACTGCTTTATTCGATGTATAAGGCTGCTGGCGCCATCACTGACAACGAGCTGATGACTTTGCGCAAATTTGGCTCGAGACTTGAAGGCCACCCTATTCCTAAGCTTTTACCCTGGGTTGATGTTGCCACTGGCTCCCTCGGTCAAGGTCTTGCCATGGGCGTCGGTATGGCCCTGACAGCCAAATATCTCGACAAGCTGCCTTATAAGGTCTGGGTTTTGCTGGGTGACAGTGAAATGGCCGAAGGCTCGGTTTGGGAAGCCATGTCATGTGCATCTCACTACAAGCTCGACAATATGGTTGCTATCCTTGACATGAATCGTCTTGGCCAGCGAGGCGAAACTGCCTTTGGTTGGAACTCCGCTTTGTACAGTGAGCGCGCTAAAGCATTTGGCTATCACGTAATTGAAATCAATGGTCATGACCTTGGTCAGATTGATAAAGCTTTGACAGAGGCCATTGGCGTTACTGGCAAACCGACAATTATTATTGCTAAGACCGAAAAAGGTCATGGCATTCCTCTCACTGCCAATCAAGATAACTGGCATGGTAAGCCGCTTTCGAAAGAACAAGCCGAAGAAGCTGTCAAGCTCTTGGGTGGTGTCACTAACCATTCAGTGGTAGTGCAGAAACCAGCCGATCTTCCCACCAAGAAGTCACCGACTGCTGAGATTAGTTGCTCTGGTAAATTTGTTGCCCCTGTCTACACAAGCCCTGCTGCCACTCGAGAAGCCTATGGAGATGCTCTTAAGGCTCTTGGTGGTGCTCACAGCGATGTGGTTGTCTTAGATGCCGAAGTTGGCAACTCTACTTATTCTGACAAGTTTGCCAAGGCTTATCTTGATCGTTTCTTCGAGATGTATATTGCTGAGCAACTGATGGTTGGTGTGGCAATCGGCATGTCGACTCGTGGCAAGAAAGTATTCTCTTCAACCTTTGCTGCTTTCTTGTGTCGTGCTTATGACTTCATTCGCATGGCTGCTATCTCTAGAGCTACCATCAAGCTTTGTGGCTCCCACGCTGGTTGTTCAATTGGTGCTGATGGCCCTTCTCAGATGGCCTTAGAAGACTTAGCCATGATGCGTGCTATTCATGGCAGCACCGTGCTTTATCCTTCAGATCCTGTATCGACCGCTAAACTTGTCGAAAAAATGTACGGTGTGGAAGGCGTTTCTTATATGCGCACAACGCGCGAAAAGACTCGTGTGCTCTACAAAGAGGAAGATACTTTCGAAATTGGTGGCAGCAAAGTGCTACGTAGCTCAGCTGATGACATGCTCACTCTGGTTGGAGCTGGTATCACTCTGCATGAATGCTTGAAAGCTCATGATGAACTCAAAGCACAAGGCATTCACGTTCGCGTGATTGACCTTTATTCCATCAAACCAATCGACGCTAAAACCTTGACCACAGCTGCTCGTGAAACAGGCACTTTGATTGTGGTAGAAGACCACTGGCCAGAAGGTGGTATGGGTGATGCCGTACTTGATGCCTTCACACCAAAAGGTCCAGTTACCCGTGGTGGCAAAGTAGTTAGTCTCGATATCTTGCCTAAGATCGTCAAGATAGCTGTACGTGACATGCCTGGTTCCGGTACACCTGAAGAGTTGATGGATGCCGCGGGCATTACTTCAAGTCATATTGTGGCTACTGTAAAGTCGTTGGTTTCATAACGACATTCAGAAATAAAGCCATGAATTGAGTGCTAAAAAATGCTCCTCGACCCTATCGGGAAGAGGAGCATTTTATTTGCTTGAATTTTTACTCTCTTGAGAAGCTCGAAATAGCAAAGTCGCTACTAGCTGTTGGCCAGGAGAGCTAGTTCAATCTTAGTTGGGGCTAACTGTGCGCTTGTCTAGCTCTTTAGCTGTAAGCTTGACGCTCACTTTGTTGAGGTCTTTCTCAATCTTAGATTCGTCTTCGTAGCTTAGTTTGCCACCATTTTTTGATTTGGCTTTTTCGATTTTTTCGTTGATTTTAGTGATGTTACTGCGCAGTTTGTCTGCTTCTTTCAGTGTCAGCTCATTAGCTTTTTGACCCTTGTCAATTTTCTTACTGAGAATCTCAATGCGGTCAGTAATTGTAACTTTGGGTTTGGCTTGTGCCTCAGGAGCAGCAACCGTCAGCGCGGCGCCAAAGCTAGCAGTAATAACTAGACCCAAGAAAAGATTTGCCAGAGTGCGGTTCATTAATAGTCCTCCACGACCAAAAAGAAATTGCTGGGAGAATCTTAGCGCAGATTCTCCTGGTTATAATGAAAGCCTGGAGTCTACTGAATTCCCCAAATGCTTATGGCCGGTGAATATTGCCGATTCATTCTAAGCAAGAAACGTTGCTACTCGCCAGTCTGGCCCTTAGCCTTCTACTGCTGTTGCCAACTCCATCTGCTTTGGCAAAGAAGCTGTCAGATGCACCTGCGGGCAAGGATGCTAAGACGGCCGTCCTCAAGCCCTCGGTCAAATATCTCAATTTCCCCGAGCGCTCAGTTGGTTTTGTACAGGCTTACACTTTCGACCCGGACAGCTTTGACTTCGGAGCCACCCGCATTGCTAATGCTTGCGGTCGAGTGGCCGTTCCTCAGGCTGCCGAGTGCGGATTGGTCGTTAACTATTACGGGGCCCAAGATCTAACTTTCTTGAACAAGCTTGCGCCCGGCGCCCTGGTTGTTTTGCAATGCAATAATTTTGAAATAAGTGATGAGCAGTTTCTTGCTATTAATCATCTAGAGAAGATGAAAGTACTGGAGCTGAGTTCGACTGATATTGGTAATCGCGGTTTTGAGCATTTAAAGACCTGTTCTAGCCTGGTAGAGCTGGTGATGAACAGCTGTCTAATAACTGGGCCTGCCTTGGCTAGTTTGAAAGACCTCACCACTCTAAAGCGCTTAGTGGTCGACCATAACGACCTTGATGATGCCTCTCTTGCCTCTCTAAAAGGCTTGAAGAATCTTATGGCTGTGCGTTTGCAAGCTTGCAAAATCGGCGATGCCGGACTGGCCCATTTGAAGGGTTGTGAGCGTCTAACTCATGTTGATATCGGTCTAAATAAGAACATTACCGATAAGTGTTTGCCCACCCTGCTTTCGTTCAAGAATCTCATCCACCTTGATTTAACCGACACCTCAGTGACCATGGTCGGCTTCAGACAATTGAGCAAACTGCCTAAACTTACCCATTTTGGCTTCGCCTTTAGTAGTGTCAGTGAACAGCAACTGGCTGAATTGCGCAGGCTTATGCCTCACTGCCAAATCACTAACAGCCGTGCCGGCAAAGTTCCTCTCGACGTCTTTGAGCCTATTAGTAGAAAGCGCCGCTAGGGCTGGAATATCAGAATAGTAGGAGCGCTATTTGCCAGTGAAGGTGATCTCGGCTTCGAATGCTCCTTTGGGTTGGTCGTGCAAGGCAATGAAGCTCTTGGCGATCGCATCGGGCGCAAATGCAGTACCTTCTTTGACGATACCACATACGGTGACGGTGGCGGCGTGAACACCTTTGCGTCCAAGCTCCTGGTGCAGACACTGCGAAAGTGCTCTCAAGCCTGCTTTCCCTACTGAAAGAGCTGTTTGATTGTGGAACGGTTGCAAGGCAAAGCCACCGCCAGTAATAAGAATGGTGCCTTTCTCTTTGGCCATCATGGCTGGCGCTACCGCTTGAGCCGCCACCAGTGCGCCAGAGACATTGACCAGTAATGATTGGTTGAATTTATCTACGTCAAGGGTCGAGCCTTTGCCCATTTCAGCGCTATAAGCGTTATAAATGAGCACTTCTATGTCGCCATGGCTGCTGGCAATGTCTGCCAATGCTCGCTTGAGGTTTTCTGAATCGGCCACATCAACAGCCCAGGTTGAGCTGTCGTCGCCGAGCTGCTCTGCTAACTCAGCTAATTTATCTTTGTTGCGGGCACATAGGGCGATATGGTAGCCGCGACTTTTAAATTCTTTGGCTACAGATTGGCCGATACCTTTACCAGCTCCCAAGATCACACATGTAGCCACTTAAATGCCCTCATTGAAGTCTCAAATTAGAATTATAGGCAGCGATTTTTATGATTGGTACGGAAAACAATGTTTATACGATATTCACTTAATGCGGCTAAACTCTAACTATGAGCAGCAAGAAAAAAACAAATAAAGTCGCGGTCATCGGCGCTGGCCTGAGCGGTCTGGTATGTGCGCAAGCATTGGCTGACAAAGGCTTTGATGTGGTGGTCGTCGATAAGGGGCGGCAACCAGGAGGGCGGCTTGCCAGTCGCGAGCGCGAACCGAGTTTTGATTATGGCGCCCAATATTTCACCGTCTCCGACTTGCGCTTTAGGGAAGTTGTTGATAGTTGGCTAGAAAAAAGTTTGGTTCTGCCTTGGAATGGCCGTTTTGCCATAGCCGAGCAGGAGCGGGTGGGCGAAGACTACTCACTTTCTCCGTCATCACCTCGTAAACAGCGCTATGTCGGCGTACCTAAGATGAATGCTTTTGCTTTAGCGCTCTCGTGTGAATTAGCTAAGTCAGCCACTGTGCTCACCCAGCACCGGGTGACAAGATTGGAGATTGATTCGGATAGCTGTTATCGTATTCTGGGCGAGAAGCCTGGCGATTCCTCGCTAGAACAAGAGCAGAGTCAAGAAGAGCCGGAATCGGGTCAGGAAAAAGCTATTGATTGTTTTGGATTCAATGGCTTCAACTATGTTGTGCTCAATCTTCCACCTTTGCAAGTTGCTGCCCTAATTGCCACTGCTGGCGGTGAGCTGCCTGGGCTTTTGCAGGCTAGTAAATGTTTCGAAAGCGTCGACCAGGTAGAGCTATCGCCATGCTTTGCTTTGATGGTGCAATTTGCCCAGCCGCTGGCGCTAGAGTTTGACGGCATAAAAGTATCAAATTCAGCTCTGGCCTGGGTTGCCCGTGACAGTAGCAAACCGGGTCGCACTGGTGAGAACTGGGTGCTGCATGCCAGCCCTGAGTGGTCGCACTTGCACCTGGAAGATTCTTTACCTGATGTAGCTGCCGCTCTGTTGACCGAGCTAGGGCTTCTAACCAGGCAGGAGTTGCCGCCAATCACTTTCAGCAAATGTCACCGCTGGCGCTATGCCCTGGCCCCGGACCCCCTTGCCGTGGGTTCATTGCTTGATAGCGCAAACAAAATTGGTTATTGCGGTGATTGGTGTCAAGGCAATAACATCGAAGCGGCCTTTTTAAGCGGCTTACATATGGCTGAGCTAATAGTCAGAGATGCCTGCTGATTTTTAGAGTTAACGGTCTAGCAGAGGGCTGCGCAGCTTCTTCGGTTGGGTTTGCACTTGGTTCTCTTCTTCGTAGTCGTCAGCTTCGCGTGCTTCAACGCCGCTAATGGCGCCAATAGCACCGAGTTGACCCAGAACTGCGACAACAACGTCGTAGGCTGTTTGTAGCTGGTGGAGCTTGTCCATTACGCCGTCATATTGATAGACAACAGCATGTACATGCTCAGGAATGCCAAGTTTAGGATAACTCTTCGCTGCTTTCGTATCGATGTGAAGCAGTGCTGGCGCCTGAAGTAATATTAGTTCGCGCAGTTGTACGTCAAGAAAGAGCTCTTGAATTTTTAGAGCGGAAGTACCTTGAATCATGAACTTGCCGTCAAACAGTTCATCTTGTACTTGCAAGTCTTGCATGCCCAGGGCTTTTCCAAGTTGGTGATGTACTTTTTCTTGGAAAATTGAGAAGGCAAAGTCGCCCTCTGGTGGGTAGCAAACTAACACGCTGTTGCTTGTAGCTTTCTTGCCGTGACGAGCTTCTGGAATGAAGAGAACTTTGACGCCGGTGCCTTCAACTGGGATAGAAAGCATTGTCAGTTTGCCTTCTTCTTCGCCTGAATCAGTTACAGCTCGGCCGCCTTTTTCATCGGCGAAATTTCTCCAAACATACTCCCAGCCAAAGAGATCGCTGTGAAACTTCATTATAATTCTCCATGAACGCTGCCGTATTTTAGGCAAAAAACCAATCACTTTGCAAGTCGGTGTGTCTAATTTAGTACTTGTTTAGGACTCATTTAGTATTAGCCCCCCGTATGTCGGCGTCTCTATGGCCCACTGATGCAAGGTTTGGGCGATAATAAAGCGATGAAGAAAAAGGGCAAATTTAAGCAAGTGGCGGTGATGTGGATTCGCGATGGCGTTCTCATCAATCGCATGCCTATTAATGCAGTGGCCTTTGCTTATGCTTATTTTCTAAGCGCTCCAATTGCCGAGCAAGATTCGCTCAATGTCAACAGCCTTGTCAATTTCGCCTTTGCCCAGTCGGGAATTTCATGCCTGGAGAAAATGACTTTGTGGCGCTCTCGTCAGGATGCAACCGATCTTGATCTTGAGGCTGCGGTGAGGCTCTACAATGACCTGGCTACAGCGGCGGCTTGTTCTGCCAGCTATTTTGATGGAGCCATCGAGACTCTAAGCTGGCTTAAAACTTGCAGAGCAAGTAATTTTATTACCTCGGCAGTAGAGCAAGAAGTGCTTGATGCCTGGGTGTACAGCCCTCAAGGTCGACAAATTTGTAGTCGCTCAGGAGCAATTAGCGAGATCCTTGGCCGCCGCTCCAGTTTTTGCAAGGGTCGCGATCACTTTCAGTATGTCAGTGAGTGGCTGACCAAGACTGCTTATCAACCTGAGTCTGAGCTGATTAAGACTATTTACTATGTGGCGGACGCCGTTAGTGAAATTAAGCAAGGCCGAGAGTTTTCTGCTGAATTTTCTATAGTACCGATTGGTTTTGCTCATCACATTGATAGCGCTCAAGTTCTAGCTGCAGCTTCTTTAGTAAAGGCTAGCCTAGAAAAGCTGCTTGCTTCGGGAGTGGTTTCGCTAGCGTCTTCTTCCTTAACGGACAGACTTAGTCTTGATGAGCGCCAACTGGAATTGCCATCTGCGGAAGCACTAGAAGCCAGTTTGCGCCAGGCCGGTGCTACGCATGTGGTGCGCAATTTCGATGAACTGCGCAGCTCGCTCGATCCACAATTTGCTAGTCGGCGATTTTATGCTGGCAAAACAGTAAAGTCTCGTCCCATGAAGCCCATTACTATGGTGGTTTGGGCTTTGTTTATGGTTACTGTTTTTCTTTCTCTTAGTGCGATTGTTTGGTTGGCCACTGGGCGTAGTCGTGGTACTCCACAGCTAATCGAGTATGCCACCTCTTTGATTGATAGTAGGCGCTTGCGTTTCGTTGACGAGAAGGGTGAAGAGCTGGATTCGAGTTTCCAACCCTACCAAGTCGGCAACTCTAGTCGCGTTTATCTCGATGGTAAGCTTTTGCATAAGCAGTCGCACTCAGAAAACCTGGATATGCATTGTTTCCCCGAAAAGTTCTTGCCGTCTGGTGCTACTTTTGATGGCAGCGAACTAGGTATCTACTTATTTGGTGTTGTCCGGCTTAAAGATGGTCGGCTGTTCATTACTGGGGGGCTGCCAACGAAGACATCTGCTTGGCGTGTACCAGGCGACAAAATCGAGACATTCAAGTCAAATAGGACTTTTTTCTTCGATCCAGCAACGGGGCATTATTCCAAAGGACCAGACCTTGTACTGCCCCGCCACTCTCATTCTATGACGCTTTTGCGTGATGGAAGTGTACTCATTACTGGTGGCAGCTCGCCACAAGACACGATTAACTTGCGTCAAGCGGAGATATTTGATCCTAAGCTAAATCTCGTTCGTGTCGCAGGTGTCATGAACAAGCGACGCCGCGGTCATGCTGTAGCAGAGTTGCATAATGGAAAAGTCTTGATCGTTGGAGGATCCACAACCCGCAGCTTTAGTAACTCTGACGAACATTTGACCTCAACTGTTGAACTTTATGATCCAAGCACTTCAGCTTTTACAGTGGTAGGCCAGCTTCACTACGCGCGGGAAAATCCAATCGTAGTGCCATATGGTAATTCTGGTGCCGTTATATTCGCCGGTTCAACGGATGCTTTTCGCGACAATCCTCCCTATTCCTATATTCAAACAAGCGAGTACTACGACGGCCTCAAGACCAGCAAAGCTAGGTCAGTCTTCCACACTCCTTCGCTAGACGAAGTACTCTATTGTTTGTTCAATATTGGTCGTAAAGAGTAGTTAGCAGTCATGATTGCATTAGCTCGCGCTTCTAGTTTAGCTGCCTCTACTTTTCTATTTGTCTTGCGCAAAAGCGAGGCTAGGTTGCTTAGATCTGCGGCTACATCAGGGTGATTTGAACCTAGTGCTTTCTCGTCGATTGCTAGAGCGCGCCTATGCAAGGGTTCTGCCACTGCGTACTTTCCTTGTGCCGCATAGAGCACCGCCAGGTTGTTTAAGCTTGCCGCTACATCTGTGTGTGCTGGACCGAGCGCCCTCTCTCTTATTGTCAAAGAGCGTTTATACAACGGCTCAGCAGCTGCGTACTTGCCAATGATTCTGTAGAGGTCAGCTAAATTGTTTAGATCTGTGGCTAAATTAGGGTGATCTTTGCCGAGCGCTTTCTCGTCAATTGCAATAGTGCGTTTTAGTAAAGGCTCGGCATCTGTGTACTTGCCATGTTTGCAATAGACTTCAGCCAGGTTGTTTAGGCTTGTCGCTACGTCTCGGTGATTTGGACCAAGTGTTTTTTCTCGTAAGCATGCAGAGCGTTTTAATAGCGATTCTGCTGCGGCGTAACGGCGTTGCCTGTAGTAGACGATGGCTAGGTTGTTCAAACTTTTCAATACATCTAGGTGATTGGGGCCAAGGGTTTTTTCAACGATTGTTAGAGACCGCTTGAATAATGACTCAGCTTGGGCGTATCGACCTTGGGTAACATAGAGCAAAGCTAGGTTGTTCAGGCTTGTCGCTACTGCGGGATGATTTGGCCCCAGTGTTTGCTCTCGTATAGCCAAAGAGTTCTTGTACAACGGTTCAGCCTTGGAGTATTTGGCTTGAGCCCTGTAGACTTCAGCCAAGTTGTTTTGAGCCGTAGCTACTTCAAGTTGGTCAAGGCCTGATTGTCCTGCTGCTTTTAGCCCCTTTGAAAATAATGTCTCAGCTTCAGCATATTTCCCGTGCTCATATGCTTCAGTGCCAGCTTTGTCGTATCTATCAAACTCTGCATTGGCGCACACTGGAATAATTGTTGCGGAGCAGAATAGAATCAGCGTAAGCTTCAAGTGCTTAAGTCGGCGATTTAACAAGACGCTGCAACCCCATCGATCATTGACTAGAATCTGGCGAACTCGGCAATCAATCCTAATGCAGCGGTGCAAAAATTGCTTCGTCGCCGCCAGTGAGTTTGTTATGGCCCTTCTTAATCAAGCTGGTATGCGGAAAGAGCCTGCTCAGAGCATCTAGTTTGTCTTTCTCGTATTCTCTTTCGGGCAGCACTATTTGCTTTAAGGGGAGATCTTTTAGCTCTGCTAGACCATTTAGGGAGACATTGGTGCCGTGTAAGCGAATAGATTTCAATTGCTTCAACGTCGTGAGGTATTTGATCGTACGATCGTTTACGGTGCGGTTTCCTGAAACGTCGAGGTCTATCAAGTTTGTGCATTTGGCAATGCTTTTGATGGCTTGTTCGCTCGGATGGCAGCGGCCTACATCGAGGGTGGTTAGCTTGGGATAGGCGCTGAATAGTTCGTAGGTGTCAGGAGTAAGTTCATTCAGTGGAATGTTGATGGTATGTAGCTTTTTTAGACCGCCTAAGTCTTTGAAGGCTTTGCCTCTTACTAAGGTCGAAAATAGAGTCATGCTCTCTAAGTTGACTAAAGTCTTGGCTTGGGAGAGTCCTGCGTCCGTGACTTCAGATCGATCCAGGTTGAGCTTTTTCAAACCTGTAAGGCCTGCTACGTACTTCATGGCCTTGTCGCAGAGTCCATCTTCAGCGTCATCAAATGAGGAGAAGCGCATGCGAATGCTGTCTAGGCAATCGGGTGGAATGTCTTTTAGTACCTCTGGATGCTGGAAGAATAAATGATTGGCATCGAGGGCGTAACAGTCTTTATCGTTGAATACCATGCGGCCCTGGGCCGGACCTAGTGGGGCGAATGAGTCTAGTCGGCCTTTGGATTGACTAATTGTCAGTGTGCCGATAGAAAAGCCCCGGGGGAAATTTACTATTTGGCCCTTGGTACTCTTTGCAGTTGTTGTCTGTGTTTTTGTTCTAGTATTTGTATTCGTGCTTGCAGCTCCTGTCGGTGCAGCCTGGCAAGGCGAGCAAAGCGTGCAGAGAGATGATAGCGACAGCGCAACAGTGACAATGGTTCTAGAGTATGTAGCCTTAGTGGTGAGTTTCTGCCAGGTTAGCTGTAAAACCACTGCTCAGCCCTCAGAAGTTCCACGGCAATTTCTCTGATTCTCATGGCGAAGGCGAATTGTGTTTGCTCGTGATGAGTCAATGTGTCGATTAGCTGCTCACCATTGCTGCCGCGTTTGGGATACTTTAGCGGTACATTCCAGAATGGTAGGCGGCCGGGGCCAGGCTCAACCAGGCCTGTTGGCCGTGGGCTGAAGGGAATGTCGCCATACTCGTTTTGCCATTCTTGCAATATAGAGCCAACGCGCTCCATCGAGCGATTGCGATACTTGTGGCCAGTTTCGGAGCTGAAAGCGGCATCGGTATGAAAGACATCTGGTTGCTTCTGTCTAGCTCGCTCCATTGCCAGTTCAACTCTTTCGCTGCCGGTGATTAAGTGCAGGCTGTCTCTGGGGCCGACAGTGACACCACTAAGTAATTCGGTCATGATGCGCAGTACGCGAATAACCGCCATTTGGGTGCGGCGAATGCCCACAAGAGCAAGGTTTTTTACTTCGGGCAAAAGTATGTTGAATGAATCGGCAAAGCTTGCCATGGCTGATTCTAGCGAATCATATATGGTGGCATCTTCAAACATAGATTCTGTGGCTGGACCTCTGATTAAGGCAATTTTGGCAAAGCCATCAGGGTTGTTGTAATTGATTGAATGGTCTCCGGCAATCAGGGCGTGGGCAATTTTTGAACCCTCGACATCGGGGTGAGGCACGTACCATTCATCAATGGCGATGAGCTTGAGAATTTCATGCTCATCTGGGGTGAACTTTATTAGACCAAGATCTTTGGTTAAGTGTCGTTTGTCGAATGGATTTTTGATTTTGTTGTGAATTGAGCAGACCAGGTGCTGGTGGCGATTGCGCAGTGGGTCTGGATTGCCGGGGCTGAACTTGTAGCGCTCAAAGGGATCGAGGTTGAGTTTTTTGCTTAGCATTATTGCTACGGTGTTAGCCATAAAGCTTGGTGGTGCTATTTGGTGCTGCTTAATAGCTAAGACGATTCGCTCCACCGATTTCATGCATTCCTGGCCATCATCCCAGAGATATGAAAGGGCTTGGGCTGCTGCTTGCGATCCGTGAATGTTGTGAATGATAAAATTGCCGCGAGTTTTTACTGCATCTGAGAAGATCGAGGCGATGATGGCATCGCGCATTTCATCAGAGCTTAAGTTGAGAATCTTAGATGCTTCGTAGACCTGGTCTAGTTCTGCCCGGGTGTGCTTCCAGTTCATGTTCCACTGATAGCCGCGGTGGGCGCCATCGGTTTCTGCTGTTTCTAGTTTGAGGTAGGCTTCGCGCACCAGAGTGAGGCAGCGCCAAATTATGTCTTTGTCTTGGCGTTTTAAGAGTGCTTCAGATTCTATCTTGTGATAGACATTGGTAACTTTGCCGTCGGCGCAGAGAACCGGAACGTCAGCGAGATCTGCGCGCAAGGCTGAGAGTGAGCGGCTTTCGTCCGCCAGGGGAGGGTATAATTCTTTCCATTTGCCATTGTCGGAAAGCTCAAGCAGTCGCGCGGCCGCGCTGATAGCTTCGGGTGCGACTGTAGGGTTTATTTGCGTTTTGCTACTGGACTTTTTCTCTGCAGGCTTGCTGTCGGCTGCTTTGGCCGCGCCCTTGCTTGCTGCTTTCGCTGGAGCATTTTTAGTTGCCTTTTTAGTTGCGCCTTTGCTTCCATCCGCTGTTGTCGCGGGTGCTGCTTTTTCTGCCGCTTTGCTTTCTTTCTTTGGGCTAGATCCGGTCATCAGTTCTACTCTCTTTGACTTTGCGCGTTCAATTTTTTAGCAGTTTAAATGGTTTGACCATGATCGAGAATCCATTTGATACTTCTTCTCATTCCTTCTTCTAAGGCTATTTGTGGATTGTAACCTAGTTCAGTTTGGGCTAAATCAATTTTACAGGCGATATTTTTATTCATCTCTGAAAGTACGTGGAATTTTTGATGGTAGAGACCGAAGCCCTGTAGTGTGCTGTCAACAATATATGCCACGTCGCTGGCCAAGTTTGGCAGATGCATGCGCTTGTGGCTGCATTTGATATTAAAGTCGTTTTCTAGCACTCGTTCTACGGTGTCGACGATTTCATTCATTGTGTAAGGCCGCTGGTCGGCGATCCAATAGGTTTTTCCCTTGGCTTGCTCTACTTGTTGGCAGAGCAACAGGCCCTGGCAGATATTGTCCACATAGGCCATTGAGCGGAGGTTTTCGCCGCTACCAACAATGGGCATTTTGCCGTTTTTAATCATTGAGAAAAACATGGTTTGGCGCAAAGGCTGGCGGGGGCCATAGAACCATGGCGGTCTGATAATCACTGTTTCTAAGCTGCTTTTGCGGCCAGCAGCATTTACAAGCTCTTCGGCCATCTTTTTTGAGCGCCCGTAGTGCATATAAGGGTTGTATGGCGACTTTTCATCAAACATGTCTGCTTCTTGCGAGCTGGTGTTGCAGCCGATCGGTGAGTTGGAGGAGACGTAAATGAAGCGCTTGCAGCCAGCGTTAATTGCGGCAGTAAGGAGGCGTTTGGTGCCTTCAAAATTGACGTCGTAAAATTCTTTGCGGCCATGGCTGGGGTGGATCACGCCGGCAACATGGAAGACGGTGGCCCCCCGCGCTCCCTCTGTCAGGGCCTCTAAACCTTCGCCTGTTGCCAGGTCGCCGTCTATAAAGCTGAGACCACTACCAAGTTCGGCTAATTCGTTTGTATTGCTTCCTCTGAGGCAGAGGGCGCGCACTGCGCGGGCTTGGGGCTTGAGCAGAGTGGGGCTCTGGGAGGTGGTCTCTTCTGGTAGCCCCTTTAGCAAGGCCTGGACGAGGTTGGAGCCGAGCCAGCCTGGCACTCCTGTCACTATTGAGAGGTCTATGGCAAGGTCTGTCATTTAATGTCCTCTGTGAAGGTCGGCAAAGTGCAGGGCGTTGCGTCTTGCCATGGCCATGATTGTGCCTTGGGGGTTTATTCCTGGCGAGTCTGGCAACATGCTGGCATCGTTAATATATAGATTTTCGAAACCGTGAATTTTGCCAAAAGAATCGGCGGCGCAATGTTCCACTTTCTCACCAATAGGGCAGGTGGAGAAGGCGTGAACGGTGGTGAGGCTCAGCAGTGACCGCGGTAGGTTTTCGTCAAGCCAGCGCACGGCGTCTAGTTCTGAGCTAATCTGGGGCAGGCCCTGGACACAGGGATAAACTTGTTTAGCTCCTGCCGAAAGCAGCAGTGATGAAAGTCTAGCTAGGCCCTGGCTGAGATGACGAATGTCGACATCTGACAGCTCGTACTTCAATACTGGTTCTCCATCACCCAGAGGCGATGTGCGCACCGTTCCACGGCCTGTGCCGCGCACCGCTACGTAGTATGTGGCCATGCGTTTGTAGTCTTGGATGACATTCTGATTGGCTAGCCAGTTATCTCCGAGGTTGAGAGCAAGATGTCCAACTGAGAAGAACGAACCCCCGAGTGAAATATCAGGCCAAAATTCTTTTACTTGTAGCAGTGGCATGACGCTGTGCTGGGCGTTTATTTCTTCGTCGAAAAGCGCTGAAACTTTAAGCATTGGGTGGATTTGGAAGGTATCACCTATGTGTTCTTTGATGCCGCTTTTTCGCAACAGGCTAGGTGTTTGAGTGGGGCCAGCGCAGACGAAAATGTGATCGGCATCGATGCGCACAAGATCGCTGGTGCTATCTGGCTTGTGAATTTCGGCCAGTACACCTGTAATTTTCCCCCGAGACTTTAGTAATAGCTTGGCCTTGCAGCCGGTTATGAACCTTGCTCCTTTGGCTTGAGCATCAGGGATGAGACTAAGACTAACTCCCTGCCTTGCCCCCTTTGGGCATCCGGCTGAGCAAGTGTTGTTGTTTTCGCAGCCGCTTGCCGCTCGTTTCACTTCTTGCCCTGACCACTGCATTGCTTCTACGCCACGGTTGAAAACCTCTGTCGATTTTGGCCAAGGGCCAGGGTGCAGGCCTACTGATAATATTTTTTCTGCCCATTCGAAGTGCTCAGCAAGAGAGTCTTGGGTGAAATCAGAGAGGTTGAAGCGGGCTTGCCAGCGCATCAGAAACTCGGGAGGCAAGCGATGCCAGAAGCCACTATTGATCTCAGTACTGCCGCCCAAAGTACGACCTTCTACGTAGCCGATGGGCACGCTACCCATAATCGGCATGATGCCGCGATTGCGATAGAGCAGGTTCATCGCCTTGGTTGGTGATTGGCCATAGTCGGCTACGGTGTGGCGTTCTCCTTCTTCAAGAACGACAACTTCAAAGCCTTGCTCAGCTAGAACGTTTGCTGTGGTAGAACCGCCGGCGCCACTACCAATAATTAGCACTTGCACCCGCAATGGCTTATTGCTTGTCAGTGTTTCTCTGCTGGTGTCTAGCTCTTGAGCGGTCATTTTCTTTGGAACCTGATTTAGCGGCAAATTTCGTTTAGGCGTTTGTACTTGATTTAAATTTTTCGGATGGGTCATTCGATGTGTTCAGCGCGGCCAGTATAGCGGGATGCTCAAAGAAGGCCAGCAGAGCCAGGCTTCTCAATGGCTTAAAGAGTTTGCGCGTTGTCCCTATTGGTCCGTACGACCAAGCGTTGATTATTTTCGCCTGTCTCTCGCTAGACAAATTTTCGAAAGGGCAAAGATTCGAGGCAATAGTAATTGAACGGAAGCCGAGGATGCCTATCTTAAAGAGAATGCGCAAGGATGATGGTAAGGCGCTTAGTTCAGAACAGACAAATTGAGTAGCATAGGTGACCGCTTCGCTGCGTTCTTTTGCACTGAGCACCAGGGAGCCAGTAGGCACTGATGAGTCAACTATTGCTAGCCAAAATGGTGTAATTTTAAAACAGTGATTGCTCTGCTTTTGTGTTGGCACTGAGGTGATAACGGCCATAGCCTCAGTTTCAGGTAGGTTGGTGATGGGCTTGGCTTCCCATGCGAGAGCGGCTGTGGTGCCAAGTTCTAGGCCGTAGCGAGCCATGGCGATTACGCCCCAAATTGTCACTGTGATGTAGAAAACCAAGTGCACCACTACGGCATAAGACAAAGCAGTCGATTCAGAAATATTGCCAATGCTGTTGCTTAAGAATGGCATGTTGGCTAACTGATATGTTTGCACTGCTGCTTGTTCAACAGCCTTATTCGTTACTTGTGTCGTCTCACTTCCTGTCACCGCCAGTAGTGCAGTCTTGCAGCAGACGTGATAAGTGCCGATGTAGCCGGGGCTTGATGGCACTAGAATGCCGAGATTGGTGAAGGCCATCACTGCAATTGCTTTCACCAGGCTAATTGGCAGGTTGAAGCATGGCATCACCAAGGCGAACATCAGGCCTTCGGTTATCCAGATAACAAAGCTCGTCGCCAGAACAGAAAGAGCTGTAGAGGCATCGCGTAGGCAGCTCAGACCTCTCGTAACCTGGGTGACTAGAGCAAGGGCGCGAGTATGCCATTTCCTCCCCAGGTGAATGCTGAGCTGCGATGCCAGCGAAAGTGATAGCTGCGGTGCGAAGGCTAGCATGAGAACGGAAGGAAGGGCACAACCAAAAAGTAGACCAGCGACCATAGCTGCTGGTTTCAGCCATTGATCGGTGGGGGTGACGAAAATGGCGAGAACAAATAAGGACAAAATTGTCAGGCCATCGAGCAATCGCTCGAGAAAGGTTACCGTCAGAGAGAGCGCGTAGGGTAGGCCCGTTCTCTCCGCAAGCATACCGGCGCGAGCGAACTCGCCTAAGCGGGCCGGCAAGATATTGTTGGTGGCGTAGCCGACAGCGATGATGTTGCTGGCCGTGCTTACGGTCAGGCTGGCTTCTGTGCTGACTAGCTGTTTCAGCCTTAAGCCTCGCAAGAGCATGCCGATGAGATAGGTGACCACTGCTAATGGCAACCATGGTAGCCATGTGGCCGAGGCAAAAGCATCGTGGACAAGTTGCCAATTAATCTTTTTTGCTGTCATGACAAGCAGCAAGAGGCTGATAATAAAGCCGCCGACAACAATGGTTCCCTTTGACTTGATAATTCTACCGAGAGTTACCGAGTTGCCTTTCGCGCCTGGGGGCGAGTTTTCAGGCTGTAAGGCGGGATCATTCATCTAAAATTGCAACCGTGTTCATGCCTAGTAAAGAGAGTTCCTGCCAGCTAAAATCTTCCCAGAATCGAGCCAGTTAACTCGGCCCGGTTACTATGCCCTCTAATTCTGTACGACTAAAGTATGACTGATCAAGGTTTTATATGGACGAGTCAACGCTTAGAATCTATTTTCGCCGTGTGCTAGCAGTTCCCGCTGGTGCCTCAAGGAAGGTATTGCGGGCTGCGCGTGACCGCCGAGCCGCTCTCTGGCGCGAGAAGATGTTAGCTGCTCCAGCTGATCAAAAGCAATTATGCGAGCAACGTCTCTCGATCACCAATATGGCTTACGATGCACTGAGTGATTCGGTTCGTTTTCGTGCTTATTTTACTCGCATGCAGGCTGGGGTAGAGACTCTGCCTGAGCTCGAAGAATTGTTGGCTGGGCTGGGAGAGACAAGTCCTAAGCCGCCACCCCAGCGTGTTGTGGAAAAGCGATTAGCGGCTGTGCACGAGCGGATGCAGCGCACTCAAACTCTGATTGAGAGCGCCATTCGCCAGTCTGTAGAAGCTGAATCGAAGCGTCTTCAGGAGCATGCGGTGCCTGATTCAGATCAATTTTACGATGCTGTTTATGCTGCTGCTATTGCTAGTGGCCAACAGGTTAAAGCCGATGAAGTTACAGCCGCGGCTAAATCTAAGATTGAGCTTGATGAGCAGTGTTTGGCAGAGCTAGATGCTCTTATTACTGACACTTCTGAAATGGCTGCGCACAAGGCTTACGATAAGCTCGAAGCTCAAGTGGCTGGCCATGAACCGCCTCAGCCAGCCAATCGCTCGGTGGCCTTGACTCTTAGTTTACTGATTTTGGTACTGGTCTTTGGCGCGGCTTATTTCGCCATGAACAAAGACCCGGGTAGCTTCTTAAGTAATTCTCCTAATGCTGCCGCTGCCCTGACTGCTGCTGACGCCCAGGCTTGTGAAGAGGCCCCGAGTCAGGGGCTGCAAGTTAGTGAGGACGCCAGAATTGCTAGTGGCGGTGGGCTGATTGCTCCGGCTGGAGCTGCTGGTCTTGGTGGTAGCGCCAATGATGTCACTGAAGAAGGCCAAATCTTGTATCACGACGGCGTGAAAGAGGCAATCTCTGGCGATAGAGCTAGGGCCCTAGCTAATTTTGAGCAAGCGTACAAAGCTAGTCCAAATTTGATACTTGCACTCTATAACAAGGCGGCAATGCTCGCCATAGCGGGTCAGGCTAGAGAAGCTATTACTTGTTATTCTGAAGTGCTCAAAGTCAAGCCAAATCTAGCTCAGGCTTATTATAATCGCGGTTTGGCTCATCAAAGTTTGGCATCGCAGTTGGTGGCGTTGCGTGGCCCGTCCTGGCGTTCAGAGTCTGGGCTTGAGTTGCAACGAGCAATCGCCAATTATGACAAATGCCTCAAAATCAATGGACGCTGTGCTCAAGCTTTCTATAATCGGGGTTTTGCCTACTATTGCCTGGGGCAATTTGACCAGGCCTTCTTCGACTTTGAGAAAGCGCAAAACCTGCTAGCCATGTTGGAAGCGGCCAAGTTTAACAAAAATGCCGTGGCTGCAATCTTGAAGAAGCCGGTGGAGCCCATTGCCAGCTCACCGCCTGGCGCCCCGATAGGTCCAGTTGGGCCAGCCTGGCAGTAATTACTTTTGGGCGCGCTTTTGCAGGATTGCTTGCGAGGCGCCGCCGTGTTGCTTGCCTTGAGCGTCAACGAAGGCCCAGTCTTCAATATCGGCAACCGGAACCGTGACCGCCATTCCTGCTTTAACGTTGGGCAAATAGACAGAATCTTTTTCTAAATGGCCGACGACTTTGTCGTCATAGACTTTGTCGACTTCAATCCATTTAAATTCAGATTTCTTGTCATCATAAAGACACGAGTTGATGGCAAACTTCTCGCCTTTTTGCTTGACGTTGAAGGCCTCTACGAATTCTTTCCAGTTTGCCTGGGCATCGGCTTTGACTTTCGCTAACTCAGGATCTTCTTTTTTGCCGGCAACAAAGCCTTCTGGGGCTTTCGGTGCCGGTGGTTGAGCTGGAGAGCAAGCCGAGAGCGAAAGCATTGCCAGAGATAACAGTGCAAGCGTTGAAGTTGTAAGCGGGTTGAAAGACATATTTGATTTAACCCGGCTGTGCGAAAAATTGGCAGACATAGTTTCTCTCGAGGCGTGGAACCTCAAGATTGTAGCAGGCAAACAAGTACTGTGCCTGTTTGACCTATTAACAGGCCCTTCGTTTGGCTACTTATTTTTATCATTTCGCTCGAAGGATGCTGCGCTAGATTTGGTCTAGCTACTGCTCAAATTGGAGAATCTGTTTTCTTGCAGCTTCATCATTTGTGGTCAATTTGCCATCCGGTCGCCTGATCATTTTTGCCTGTCCGTTTTTATCTAGGCCGAAAGCGAGGTTTATATCTTCTTGGTCTTGCTCTTTCATGAACTGGTAAAAGGTTGGTGTGGTTGTAAGCAGTTCTTTTCTACTGCTGGCACTCTCTTTAAGCATGGCCATTCCTTCTGCGGCCATTTCTACTGGATTGTCGAAGTAGTAGGTTGGTGGCCGGACTGCGGCCATTTTTGCCATTTCTATGTCGTCTAGAATTGTGGTCTTGCCACTAGCTGAGCCGTCTGATTTAACCAGGTTGCCGCTTTCGTCGATCTGCTGCCAGCCGCCTGCCTCGTTGTCGTGGCGATAAAGCTTGCCATCTTTGCTTCTCAGCGCCCAGATAGTTTCATCTGTGCCTGGTCGCAGGAAAGGGGCGAAGCCGCAGCGATTAGAAAATTGAATGAGCTTTTGCTCTTCGTCAATACCCAGTCGAAATTGTGAGTTGTGAGAGAACTCATGTAGCACCATATGCGCGTCAATGCCGCCTTGCCATTCGAAGTGGTCGCCCTTCTTCACAAGAGTGGCACCAATGCCATCTTTGCCAACGTAGATGGCTGGTTTGTTTTCTTTGTCGCTGTGTCTGTATGTCGCTGAAGCACCGTGATCGTCTTGGTAAAGCGAATCTTTGAGGAAGTAGAATTTGACTCCCTCTTTGCCGTCTCTTGTTAGTTGAGACGGTGTGGCGCGTTCCATTACGCCTTCGATGCTGTAGAGTTCACTCAAATAGGGAGCCCTGGCGTAGATCATTTTGCCGTGTGTTACTGTGCCATCAGGGGCGATGGCAACTTGGCCAACTACTTCTTCGCTGTCCTTGCTGAAGCGCAGCTTAAAATCGGCTTTTAATTGCTTTTCTTTTGCTTCTGTCAGCCTTTCAAGATTCTTTTCTGCTTGGGCTAGGCCTTCTATCGTGTTGTCTGAAGTGAGAATATCAATGTTGCGTTCGCCGCTGCGTACGGTGTAGGTAAGCTGTTTGCCAGTCGCATCATGTGAGATAAGAATTTGGTGCTTGAGAGTGAAGTCGTCTTTGGCCCTGTCTAGTTGCTCTCTTTCTATCTTTTCTCTTTCTAGTGGCACTCTGTCTGGTTTATCGCTTGTTTGCTCGTCAACCTTCTCAGTCTTCTCAGCTTTCTCAGCCTTCGCAATCAGCGCAACCGTAGAATCGCTTATATCTTCATGCTTGTCATTTCTGCCGTCTTTACTATTGTTGCCGGCGCTAGGCTGACTTGTAGCAAGTGCCTCAAGGGTTAGGGCAGTGCGGGCTGAGTCGTCAGCATTTTGGCTGTGGTCGGCGCTATGGGAATTGTCATCAGGGCGTCCACTGTGCCCTCTTCCGCTAGTCATTGGTGTTTCATACCCACTGTAGGTCGGATTTTAACTAAAACGTGATACCACTTTTAAAACTTTGAGAATTTGCTCTTTTAGCGGCCTGCGGTGAGCTGAAGATGATTTCGCTGCCATGAGGGTGTCGTAGTTGGCGATGAAAGAATCGTAACTCTCGGCAAGCATTTCGTCGTTTGAATATTTCGGCCGCCAGCCAAGCTGCTTCAGCGGCTCGATGTCAAAATAGAAGTCTTCGCCATAAGTCAGGTAGTGCCACGGTGCCAGGGGGCTGAGCTTGACTGAGTCGAGTGCCTGCAGCGTGCCTACGGTTAAGGCCTGCGGTAGTCGTTTGACTTTTGCCTTTGAGCCGGCGTGAATAACAAGGCTTTCTAGGCACTGACCAATTTCGTTAAAGCGGTCTGTGCCTACGTTGTATAGTCCCGGCTTGTTTAGCTCCACCAACATTAAGTAGCAGTCAATTAGGTCTTGGGCGTGGAGGAATTGGATTTTGTTTTTGCCTGAACCTATGACGTAGACGTTTATGTCGCTTTTGATCCAGTCAAACAGTATCTGGAAAATGCCAAGGCGGCCATCGCCAATAATTGTTCTTGGTCGCACCGCTATTAGTGGCATTCCTGCTTTGTCGGCAATCTCTCTAGCGGCTAGCTCCCCGTCCAGTTTGCTTACTCCATAAATTTCTACTGGCATGGTCGGGGTGGCATTAGTAATTGGGCAGGGAGCGCAGCCAAAGATTGCCGAAGAGCTCGTGTGAATAAAGCATTTGACACCGGCCTTCACGGCTTCTTCAGCAACGATTTTTGTGCCTTCTACATTGACCTGGCGAAAGAGATCTCCCGACTTTGTCAGAGGCACTAGAGCGGCGGTGTGGTGCACGATATCGACACCTTTCATTGCTGCGGCAACGCCCTCTCTATTGAGTACGCTGGTCTTAAAAAAAATTGCTTTCGTTGGCCTCTGCTCGTCTTCCCAGATGTCGAGAATACTTACATCCTCACCTTTGGCAAGTAGATGTATTGCGATTAGATTGCCAAGAAAGCCAGATCCGCCCGTTACTAGATGTCTCATGGCTTTTTTGTTGCTACTATTACAAAGTTATTCTGGCAGCTCTGACGGAAATTCGGATAGATTAGGGTTGAACATTTGGACATTATTGTGCCATGACCGATTTGAAAAAGGTGTTTGATAGAAGTCGTAGGTTTACTCTTCGGCTTCCTGGTTCGACCAGCAATTTAGGACCAGGTCTGGATTGTATCGGTCTAGCGCTGAACATTTATAGCACCATGTCATTTTTTGTACTTGATGACAATGATCCAGGAATTCCTCTTATCACTTTCAAAGGCAGTATTGCCAAGAGCAGTCTGGCGCAAGAGCAAGGCAAGCTGACATATACGATTTTGAGCAAACTTTGGCAGCGCGATCATGATCTGCTGCAACGTGTGCGAATTATCGTTGATTCTGAAATTCCTCTTGGTGTTGGGCTAGGCTCAAGTGCCACGGCTATTCTCGGCGCACTTTGGGCGGCGAGCGTTTTAAAAGATCGCATTCCTAGTGCTCCGACATTGCTTGCCGAAGCCAGCATGCTGGAGGGACATCCTGAAACTCTAGCGGCCTGTTTGTTGGGCAACATGGTGGTGTCGAGCCCTTCGTCATACTCTTCTAGTAAAAATATAGTTACACAACGCTTAAGCTGGCCTAAGGAGTGGCACCTGCTAGTGGTTTCGCCGCAGTTTAGTCTGACTACTGCAAATGCCAGAGCTGTTCTTCCGGCGCAGGTGAAAATGGAAGATGCCATCTTCAATGTGCAGAAAGTAGCATCCCTTGTGGCCGCTGTTGCTCGGCGTGATGAGTCAGCCTTTAAAGATGCTCTTGATGATAGATTGCATGAGCCTTATCGGGCTCAATTGGTGCCAGAGCTTGCCAAATTGCGCCGAGAGTTGATGAACGAGCCGATCATGGGCTGTACCCTGTCTGGTGCGGGCTCGTCGGTGCTAGTAATAGTTCATGAGAAGCGTAAGGCGCAGGTGCGCGAGCGCTTGGGTTATTGGGTCGAAACCGAAAGCAAGCCTCCTCGCATTCTTGACTGTCAAGTAGACGATCAAGGGATTCAGGAGCTTGATTTGTAGCCTGATTTACAGCCGCATTTGCAAGTTCTGTTAAAAAGTGAACTTAGTTCCGTTTACAGATTGAGTAGCTTAGTTAAATCGTCGACGTCGTTGGTTCTACCTAGCATTGTTTTGTAGGCAATCAGTTGTTCTAGCGGTTGGACGCTCACTTTCATGCCGTGAAAAGGCATTAGTTGGGCACTCTTGATGTCAACTGTTAGGGGAATCCACTGCCCTTTGTGGCAAATCTGCTGTGCTTCGATTTGATTGATGTCAACTTCGATATCGTCGATTTTCAGATTGAACATTACCATTTGAAATTCATCGTCTTGATAGAAGCGCAAAGGCGAGACGATATGCTGCCGAAGCAGGTAAGCGACTAATTCGATGTGCGCACGCGGCATCTCCAGGTCGATGTCGTGAAGGGGCCATTTTGAGCCGTGAATATTGCCAGCAAGGCCACCAGTGAATTGATACGGCACTTTGTGTTCCGTCAACAAATTGACTAGCCGCTTGATGATTTCAATTTTCGCGCTGCTAATTATTTCTGACTCTGTCATTGCTTCTTCTTATTGCTTTTTCGCTACCTGTTTTGCCGTGCGAATTTGGCAAATTATTAGTAAATCTGGTGCATTTTTATAGTTTTTAGCTTTCGCTTTGGACTTTGTGTGTGCGTGTTTTAAGTGCTTCGGATTTTGAATGCGAACCATGTTAACCCATTTTTTCGCTTTTTGCTTGAGGCTGAAAACCATTGCTGTGCCTGGCTTTTCGTAGGACGCTTTTGTCGGTCTGATCTGACTGATTTGAGATCTGTGGATCTTGTTTCTTACCGTGGCTAACACAAATGGTCACTTTTTGATCACAACGTGAGCGTAACGTGAAGATTGGGTGGTGTCGAGATTGTTTGGCACTAACACAGGGGGCCTAAGGGAGGCTAACAATGAAAATAGATGCGAAACAGTATACGGAACCTGATACTTCAAATTTTGAGCTGGCTAGCGGTCTGCTCCATCGGCTTTGCAAGCATGCCGATGTCAAAGTAAGACTGCATCTAGCTGAAAATAAGCACACCCCGATTGAGTTGCTCATAGTTTTAGGCTGTGATAGTAACCCATCGGTACGATTGGCAGTAGCTGAGAATGCAAGCGCTCATCTTTGCTTAATTGAGCGTGCTGTTGAAGATGTTAGTGTTGATGTGCGCTACGGGCTCGCGGAAAACCCGCATTTGCCCACGCATCTATTGGAAAAGTTGGCGGAAGACGATAATCCTTACGTCGCCTGCCGCGCCGAGCGAACCTTGGCTAGGGTGCTGAGAGAGTGCATTGCACTCCAGCACTCGAATAGCCGTTGTTTGTCTAGCTGAAAGTCGCAGAATTTAAGACTATTAGCGAAATAGATGAGACCAACAGATAAGTAGAACGTAGTTCTAGTTTCTGTAGATGTCTTAGCCGCTGCAATGCATTAGCTTCGGCTTGATGCAGAGTATGGCTGGCAACAGGCAAGTAGATACCTTTTGGTTGGGAGAATCCAGCTCCTTACCACTAGGCGTCTGCACCACCCGCGAGGGCCAATCAGTGATTTGCAAATTTGGTCGTTTGTAGATCGCTGTATTGGCTCTCATTACTAGCTTAAGGCCGCATCCTTGGACTACGCGCTCAAGAGTGGCTGTGCTGCCTTTTTTGTGGCCAAAGGAGTTGGCATTTCAGTCGGTTTTTTGTTTCCGAGGTAATTTAATCTGCGTTGGTGGAAATGCCTCAATGCCGCCACTGGCTTGGCTTCCGCCCATTGATTATTTCCCTGCCATGATTCTGGTGCCAATCTGTGCCAAACTTGGTACCTTGTTGAAGACTATTTTGACAAAATGCTTTAGTAGCCAGGAGGTTTTCCTTTTGTTTAATCGTTCAGCAGGGTTTGTTTTAAGCCTTTCACTAAGTTTGAGTCTGGTGTCGTTAGTGGTGCCGAGCGCTAGGGCGCAGAAGGCTAAAGCGGCAGCCGCCAGTACGGCAAAGACTTTGTCGCTTGGCTCGCGTACTTCTCCGCATGCTTTTCGAGACAGACTATTTAAAGGGAAATTGTCGGCTGATGTAGTTGCCGCAGAAAAGTTGCTACTTGATGGGAAATACGCGCAGGCGCAAGATGCATTTCGCGTTGCCGTAAATAAGAACTCGAAAGATACCGCGGCGCTAACTGGGCTTGGCTTTGCTCTTGTTCAGCAGTATAAGCTCGATGCTGCGGATGAACAGTTTGCCAAGGCTTTGAAAGTAAATAGTAAAACTCCGTTGGCTCTTGTCGGACAGTCGATGTCTAAGCTCTATCGATTGCAGTCATCATCAATGACCGTAATTTCTCAGCGTGATGCCACTCTTGTTTCGGCAGAAGCTGGTTGCAGGCAGGCTCTGAAGTTGGATCCGAAAGCCGCCGAGGCCTATATCGTTTTAGGTTTGGTTCAGCGTGAACAGGGGCGATTGAAAGAAGCCAAAAATAGTTTGTCCATGGCTATTAAGCTAGATCCTCAATATAGCTCTGCCTTTGTTCAGCGCGGATTGATTGACTTGAAACTAGGAGACACTGCTGCTGCTCTGACTGACTTTGGCTCAGCAATTAGTTTGCGTTCGGATAATGCCGCCGCTCACTACGGTCTAGGGAAGGCTTATTTGAATCAGGGCATGCTTGATGATGCTTACAAATCACTCAATACATCACTTTCTTTGAACAACAATAGTGCACCTGCGCACATTGCCTTAGGTGATGTCTATCGCTTGCAGAACAATCGCGTTGCTGCCATTAAAGAGTATCAAGCGGCTATTTTAATCAAAGCAGAAAGCGATGATGCTTATTTGCGCATGGCTGATATTCGGGAGTCGCGTGGTGACCTTGAGTTGGCGCTTGGAGATTTGCGTTCTGGTCTAGCGCTGAGCCCTAATAGTGTAGATTTGCATCGCCGTGCTGGTGATATCAATTTGCGTTTAGAGAAAACTGATGATGCCTTGAAGGAATATACAACTGTTTTGGGATTCGCTCCTGGAGATGTTGCTGCTGTTAAGGGCATGACAAGAACTTTGATGATCAAGGCTCAGAAGGAAGCAAACGGTGCCTTCTTCGTCTCTAACAACTTTGAATCAGCCGAGAATTTCATTCAGCGGGCTATTCAGTTAAATCCAAATGATATGGAATTGCGTTTGGCCGATGCTAAGTTGCGGGCGATTTCGGGAAAACCAGTAGATTTATCCACTATCGGAACGCCGACAAACGATCCTCAACGAATTGCTTATGCTGAGGCTTGTCTTGCCCAGTTTAAGTATCAAGAAGCCACCCAAGCCTTTGAAACAGTTATTGCCAATTGCACCACTTCAGCTCAAGCGTTTGCCGTCGCTGACATGGCTTTGATGATTCGCGATCTTGATAGCGCAGATAGTGCCTATAAACGTGGTGGCACATTTAGTGATGAAGACGCTGCTGCTCGCTCTAAGCGAGGCTTGAACAATGTAGCGACTGCCCGTGACAAGGCCCGGCAAGCGCTGACTTTAGGGCAAGATCTTTCTCGGAAGAAACAGCTGACGAGTGCAATTGACCAGTTCAGGAATGCCGCCTATCTCAATCCGCGTCTTTCTGCTGCTCATTTGGGCTTGGCCGAAACTTTGGAGAAGCTCTATAACAAGTCTGCTCCACCTTTGCGTGAAGCTGCTCTTCACTATCGAGCTTATGCGAGCCTGGAGCCGGGTCTGCCAGAAAAGCAAGCTGAGAAGATTGCCAAGCGTGCTGAGAAATGCGACGAGATTGCTTTTAAGCTTGAGCAGGGTAAATCTACTAGCAAGCTTTCATCGATTTTTAGTTCGGTGGAGAAGTTCTTTAAGAACTAGGGCACTATTTGTTCGAAGTAGTTCCTGCTAGCTAAATAATTCTGGCTGCAGTTGAGAATAAGAAAGAAGCTTGAGCGAATGCTCAAGCTTCTTTCTTGTCGTCTGTAATTTCTGATTTTGAAGGTTCCGGACTAAGGCGATATCGGTTTAGATTTGAAGGTTCCGGACTAAGGAGATATCGGTTTAGATTTGAAGGTTCCGGACTAAGGAGATATCGGTTTAGATTTGAAGGTTCCGGACTAAGGCGATATCGGTTTAGATTTGAAGGTTCCGGACTAAGGCGATATCGGTTTAGATTTGAAGGTTCCGGACTAAGGCGATATCGGTTTAGATTTGAAGGTTCCGGACTAAGGCGATATCGGTTTAGTTTTGAAGGTTCCGGATTAAGGCGATGTCGGTTTAATTTCCTCTTCCTCCTATAGCGATTTTTGTCGATGATGGCAAATTCGGATTGAACTAATTCCTCTATTCCAACGTTTGTAATAAAACGAGGAGGACGAGTTATGGAAAATGAATCTGCTGAAGTTGTCCGATTGCGTGATGTATGGCCTGAATTTGAACGGCGGATCCCGACCGATGCTGCTGCTGCTGATGCGATCTTTCAGCTTCTTGAGGGGCAAGGGCGTATAGTGTGTCGTTGTTCTAGTACTAATGTGGTGCGGGCTCCGGGGGGACGTACCTTTAAGTGCTTAGTATGTCGGCATAAGACTTGGTTTACAGCTAACACCCTACTTGAAAGGACCACTAACCTAAAGGGGTGGATGGCTGCAATTTACTTGAAGCAGAATAGAGTTGTTTTTACACCGGCTCAATTGGCTAGGCTAACTGAAATTTCGCCAACTGGAGCCTATGAGATTCAGACCAAATTAAATCTCGTTGTCTGTGGTCAAATCAACGACGAGGCCTTGTTGCTGCAATCCGAATTGTTTCAAGATGCTATTTGTAAGCGTAGTCGTGAAACGCCCGCACGTTTGCATCCTGTGGCTGAGGAGCTAACTGCTCGTGGAGCCGAAGTGGAAGTTGACCATACCCCGTTGAATACAGACAGTGTTTCACCATCTTGCAACGAGCTGAGCACCGCAGATGGTTCCTTGGCTGTTGTTGAAAAGTACCCTGATGCTACTGCTCGCCGTGAGCCCTTGCCCGTTAGAAGTATAAGGAGCGCCATTGCCTTTATAAAAGGAAATTGTCATGGGGTGAGTCGAAAGTATCTGCAATTGTATTTGGCTGGCTTTTGCTACCAGTTTAAGAATTTGGTGCGTGCGCCCGACTCACTCCTTAATGCCTGCCTGGCTCACCCTCCAATAACTTACAACGATTTGCTGTGTTACGTTACGCCCGTCTACGTTCAGTTTCCGTGGGTATAATTCTCTCCTGCTAGTCTCTGCCATTTGCCTGATTTAAGAATTTGCGCAGTTTCCTGCGAGCAGCAGTTTGGGTACAAAGAACCTATTACTGTAGGTAATTCTTATGCCAATGGATCGCGGTCAAACCCGTAGTTCGGAGCAAGGACTTGAGTCTCCGCGGGCTGAGCATTCTTTGCTTGGTTCCTTTGCAGCGTCTGCGCTAGACGCCGGTCTTCAGCGCCCAGTCAACGGTATATCGCAGTTGGCCGGCAGTGTTGTTGGTAGATCTCTTCCAGAGCTGCATTTGGTTAATCCAAGCAAGCCAACCGACAGAACCGAGGCCTTCGTGCAGCAGGCGGGTGCTTCGGTTGGCATGATTGTGCCATTTCTGATCAGCCGGGCCGCTGTGCGCGGAGCTTTTGGAAATCGCTTGGGCACTTCAATCGCTTCTAATGCGATCGAAGGCGGAGCCACTGGGGCTTTTATGGGTGCCGTACTTACTCCCGTTGAGACGGGCCGAGATTTTTTGTCCGGTCGTTTGAGCAATGCTGTTACCGATGCTGGAACTTTTGCGGTGCTGGGAGCTTCTGCGCGTGGTCTTAGCGGGATTCGGGCATTTTCTGTTACGCCCGAGTCTGGTCTCCTTGCTAGTGTTGGTAAGGGTGCTGGTATTGGTGCTATCAGTGGCATACCAGCTGGACTGACTAGCGCTGAGCTAGGCTCCTTGACCAGTGGCAAAGGGCTGGCAAGTCAGCAAGAGCTTGGTAAAAGTGTCACTGATTTTGCTATGTTTGGTGGCATTCTGGGTGGTTTCGGCGGTGCGGCGTCGCATTACCGCTATCAACGAGTTGGCAGTGTCCCTTTTTCATTGAACTTAGATTCTGCCAAAGCGCAGCCGCTAAAAGTTCAAGCAGATGTTGCCCAGGCCGCTTCCACTCAACCAGCTAAATTCGAACAGATGGGAGCTCAATCTGGCAAAGTAGAACAAATTAGAGTAGAGCCAATTACAGCAGCGCGAATCAAAACACCGCAAGAAAAGCCCATTTCCTTTGACCAGAGAAAACTTCTTGGAGAAGGTGATGAGGGCAAAGTCTATTCTAACAATGATGGCTCAGTGACAAAAGTGTTTTTTGATCGCACGGCTAATATGGATGCTGTAAAGGGCATTTACGAGAAGCTTCAATCGATCGGTGTGCGTACACCTAAGATTCTGGAAGTAGGCAAGACTAAGGATGGCAGCCCAGCTTTGCGTATGGAGCAGATTGGTGATGGGGATCATCTACAGTTTCAACTAATTGCCGGTGAACTTACTCGTGCAGATATGGTGGCGCTGCGCCAGCAGTACTATGCTTTTGGTGACGCCCTCACTAGTAGTGGCATAAGAATTGATTGGCAGCTTAAGAATATGCGGCTTCAAGACGGCAAATTGTATATTCTTGACCCATCCTTCCTCAAACAAGAGCCAATGAGTCCTCTCACTCTCAACCGCTATGCGCAGGCAATTGGGCCGAGGCCTTAGGCTGGCTCTGCCACTAAATCAAGAGTGAATTAGCTACTAAATCAAGAGTGAATTAGCCAATGAATTAAGAGTGATCTAGCCACTTAATTAAGACTGTATTGGCCCCTGAATCAAGAAGAGCTAGTTCTTCTTTCTTTTACCTGTATCAAGCTTCAGAGGTGACGCCTTTAGTTCTACTGGTACCTGCTTGGGCAGAATCTGCGCTGAGACTTTGGTATCGAATTTTGGCATCATCAAAGCATCGGCATTGGCCGCACGTAATGAGGCATCCGTATTCGAATTGCGAAGCGCCGCATTTGTACTCGACTGGCGCAGTATTGCATTGGTGTCCGCCGCTGTAAGTGCTCCGGTATTAGCATTTAGCGCTTG